>Ga0326597_10000162_pt1 | contig 122704 bp, 104 predicted proteins | sample RVTome_12_FD_203789 | JGI IMG/M metagenome (GOLD analysis project Ga0326597, IMG submission 203789) | Soil microbial communities from uranium-contaminated site in the Upper Colorado River Basin, Wyoming, United States - RVT100D185 | ecosystem: Environmental > Terrestrial > Soil > Contaminated... | reverse complement strand
AATGCCGAGCAGCAGCCCGACATGCCACCAGACGATGCCGTAGACCAGCGGGAGGCCGGCGCCGTAGTAGTAGAAGGGCGTCGCGTACCGGATCGGCTCCAGCGACTCCACGCCGTTCGCGAGCGTGAAGATGAAGTAGGTCGCGGTCGTGACGGCAACAACGACCCCCGCGGCCATGCCGCGGTTGGGGGCAACAGCTCCCGCCCACAGCGACAGCGCGAAGAAGAAGATCACGATCGGCAGCATGTTTGCGCAGGCCACGGCGAGATCGGCGAGAGAGACTGCGATATCGACGGTCGGGACGGAGACGAGGAAGCCGGCGTATCCGCCGAACACGATGAGCGCCGAGCCGAGGATGGTCGCGGCGAGCTTCTGGAGGATGACGGAGCGGCGGCTGACGGGCTGGGCGAGGAGGAGATCCATGGTGCTGGCGCTCTCCTCGCCGGCGATCGCGCCCGTCCCGGCGATGATGACGTAGACGATCGCGAGCATCTCCGTCCAGCCGAAGTAGCGGCCGCTGAGGTAGCCGGCGCCCGTCGCCAGGTCGAGGTCGCTGCCGAGGAACGCGCGCGCGGCCGCGGGGAAATCGAAGTTCTGGAGGGAGTCGCGGACGCTGGGCCACAGCCACACCGACGTCGACGACATGGCGGCGAGCGCTAACGCGAACCCGACGATCTGCCACTTCTGGTCCCGGAGCGTCTTGGCAAAGATGTTAAGCGGAGGCACGGCGTTCCTCCTGGGGGAGCTCGGGGTCGGTGTAATAGGCGAGGAAGACGTCTTCGAGGCTGGGCTGCTGGGTGCGCAGATCGAGCACGCGCTGCGTGGCGATGGCCTTGAGCACGGCGTCGACGCCGTCGTGCGCCTGGAAGTGCACCGTCGCGCCGTCGCGTCGCAGCTCCCGCACGCCGGGCAGCGCGAGGAGCCCGGGCGGCGGCGGTGCGGCAAAGGTGACTTCGATCACATGGACGCTGCGCGCCTTCAGCTTCGCGACGTCCTCGATCGCGACGATCTTGCCGGCGCGGATGATGGCGACCGACTGGCTGATCTTCTCGACCTCAGGCAGGACGTGCGAGGAGAAGAAGACGGTCCGTCCTTCGCCCGCTGCCTCCTCGAGGAGGCGCACGACTTCGTCCTGCACGATGGGGTCCAGGCCGGAGGTGGGCTCATCGAGGACGAGCAGGTTCGGCCGGTGCAGGAGCGCCTGCACGAGGCCGAGCTTCTGGCGGTTCCCTTTCGAGAGCGCGCGGATACGTCGCGTGAGGTCGAGGTCGAGCCGGTCGACCAGCGCGCGCCGGTACGCCGGGTCACGCTTCTCGGGGCGGAACGAGTCGATGAAGTCGAGGAACTCGTCGCCGCGCATGGACTCGTAGAGACGCAGGTCGCCGGGGAGGTAGCCGACGCGGCGGCGCACCTCGAGCGACTGGCGCTGGCAGTCGAAGCCGAGCACGGTGGCCGCACCGGCGTCGGGGCGGATGAGGTCGAGTAGGATGCGGATGGTGGTGGTCTTGCCGGCGCCGTTGGGCCCGAGGAAGCCGAAGATGCGGCCGGACTCGACGGTGAGGTCGATGCCGGAGAGGGCGCGGGTGGCGCCGTAGGCCTTGGCCACCCCCCGAAGCTCAATCGCGTTGACCACGCCGCAGTGTACGCGGACACCCCCGCCCGCCGTAGGGGCACGCTGCGGCGTGCCCGACCGCCTCCACGCTACGACGCCAACGCATGTGGCACAGCCGTCCCCGGCTGTGCAATGCGGTGATATGAATGCGCCCCGTTCCGATGCCCCAAGCCGGAGTTGTAAAGCCAAGTAGGGGCGCAGCCTGCTGCGCCCTCCCCCGGCCGGCCGGGCTGGCTCTTCTTACGCCGGGCTCCCGCTCCAGATTCAACGCCAACAGCCGCGAAAGGATCTCCTCCTCCGCCAGCCGCTCCGGATCCTCCAGCCCCGTCGTTTCCACGACGTACAAGCACCCGTCGCCGCACCGCGCGGAGTAGCTCGATCGCTGACTCGTTGCTGCTCATCGGACCGAAGCGTGTGGTGCCGCCGCCTCGCCGTACCACGGCCACGAGAGGATCATCTTCACGATGAACTCCTCATCGCCCACGATGCTCGTGACACGCCCGCGGCTGTCTCGTCCGGCGAGGCGCAGCGGTCCGTCCTGAGGCCGTCGCGTGTTCTCAGACAACCGCAGGCGCCCGCCGTTCTTGTTCTCGGCAATGATCAGCTCGCGCAGCCGTCCGCGCGCCGGCGTCATGGCCGCGAAGAAGGCGCAGCGCGGAACGCCGCCAGCGGCGGCTCCGAAGGCGCGAACGCCTCCCGCAGCTCACTCAACAGGAACTCCGGCGTCCCGTACATCTTGAACCGCCGCCCACGACGGTCGCTTCCCGTCACCCGGTACGGCCCGTACCTGTCGTCTACCGCCGATTCGCGCAACTGCAACCGCCCGCCTGCTTTCCGGTCCTCAGAAAGCGCCGCGCGGAGGAGCACGATCGCGGACTCGTTGGTACTCATCGGACCGAGGCGTGTGATGCCGCCGCTTCGCCGTACCACGGCCACGAGAGGATCATGTTTACGATGAACTCCTCGTCACCGACGATGCTCGTGACACGCCCCCGGCTGTCCTTGCCCGCGAGTCGCAGTGGCCCGTCCTGTGGCCGTCGCGTGTTCTCCGACAACCGCAGCCGCCCACCGTTCTTGTTCTCCGCTAGAAGTAATTCCTTGAGATCCACCTGTCCTCACTGAAACGCCCAACCCGATGCTACCGCTCATTCCGGCCGTGTCACGAAATCGATGAGCGGCTCCAGGTCGTGAGACCAGAAGATCATGATCCGCTGATCTTCTTGCGCCTGCTTTAAGTCATTCAGTGAGAAGACTCCGCTCAGCACGGCGGCCGTGATGACCTGCGCGCCGAACTGACTGCGCCACGCTTCAGCCTTGGCGCCCACATCGTTGTTCAGCCGTTTCTTACTGTTAGCCTCCTCACTCGAAACCTTGCACTCGATCGCCAGAAGCCGCCCGTCGGCCAGTCGCACTGGAACGTCACAGTTGCGCGGCCCGAGGTTCACTTCGCTGGCAAACGACTTAAGCGGGAGTTCTTCGATAAGCTTTATCGGCTTACGCGGAACCTGCTTGAATCCCGAAGCTTCCAGGCGATCTCGAACCAACGCCTCCTGATCCTTGGCCGATCTGTTTCGTCGGCCCGTTCGCATCGTCTCTATCGCCCAGATGCTTGCAGTCCATAAGACGGCTGTGTCGCGCTCTTGCGGTGTTGGCGCTCGCCTCTGTTCAAGCCACGGATACCGCACCGGATCGAGAACTGACCGAATCAGGCCCGCCGCTGTGGCGGCTCGCTCGGGGTTTGGTTTCTTGATTCCAATAGATCCACCGATAACAGTCTTGAGGTTAGCAGCGCTCACAGGCGGAGCCGTAAGGAACCGCGCTGCGTCTACCAGTCCCGGATCTGTCACGAAGACATCACCACCAAATGTTCGAAGATCGGAGGTGCGTTTGAACAACGAATCGATCACGATGCACAGGCTCTCCACCTTCAGCCTGTATGGCCCTGTTCCCTCTGAGCCGAAGCCGGTAACGAAGGATCCCAGCGCCACGAGCCTCGCCTGATCCAGCTCGTCGGCGGTCCAGCGGGGCGGATTACGAGGCATCACACAAGAGCGCCAGGCGATCGGGCGCAAGACGGATCGCGAGGCGCTCCATCTCCCGCGGTTCGAATTTCTCCAGCCCGCCGTGGTACGTTCGCCCATTCCCTCGATAGCCTTCACGCGAAGCGTTCAAGGATTCGGCCAGTTCGCGCAACTGCGGTTTCGTCAAAGAGACCTTCGGATACAAACCGTGTGCGACGTTGAGCAGTAGTAGCCCATCCGGGTTCAAGGCGAACGCTGGTGCCTGACGCGCCATGTAAGTCGCGACAATCGGCGGCGCGATACGGGTCTGGGGCCGCCACCACTGTCTGCGATGCGATGCAACGTAGCGCGCCGGTATACCCAGCGCGTCGCCCACGGCCAGATACTCGAGCAGTCTCGGGTGTGCCTCCGGGTCTACGTCTTCGCCCGGGCAAAGCAGGACGCGCCGTTGCGGCGAGTCCCGAACGACCCCTTTGCTCTCGAAGACTTCCTCTGCGGCCGTGATTGCCGGTTTGCACCACTCCAGCACGCCGAGTTCAGCCGCCCGCTCCTTGGTGAGGACGAAGAACTCATTGGCGCCCGTCACGGCGCCTCGATGGACCCGCATGATGCTTCCCACCTTAACGAGATCAGCATGAGGTAGATCGTGGTACTCTTGTCGCGCGATTCGGCCCCACGCGCGAACCCCCTTCAAATCAGAGTGGCGTACGGCGTGTCCTCCGGTATCAAACTGCAGGAGAGCCGAAACGTTTGGTGCGACCTTGAATTGCGTTTGTTCGGCGCTCCCTCCCGATCTTGCGCAGATGATCGCCGCGGTCGATGCTGCATCGTCAAAGGCGATCGCCGCAGCATCCAGCACGTGGATCTGTTCCGCGCGGAGGCCGTCGAGTAGGAGGTCTCGCATACCTTGCCCGTAGTTCACGTCCAGCCACTCCGCACTCGTGATGAAACAAAGTATGTCGTCGAGTTTCGCGAGTGCCGCCGCAGCGAGAACAAAATACATGTGGAGCCCAGCCAGTCCCGAGAAGCCGACACCCACTCGCTTTGCCAGAGCCTTGCCGTGCTGCTTCTGTGTGGCGTCGAGTTCATGATGTCGAACATACGGCGGGTTGCCTACGAATGCTCGTCGTCCGGTTGTTGGTGCCAGTTCCAAATGCGTGAAATCGCCATTCACGACTCGGACTTTTGATATTCCCGTGACAGCGAGGTTCGCCCTCGTCACCAAGCACGCGAGAGGATCAAGTTCGACCGCTACGATCTCCCTAACGCCGGGCATCTTCGCAGCGCCAAGTGAGAATCTACCGCTCCCCGCCCCGCAATCGATGATCTCCGCTGGCCTTTGCTTTCCTACCCAACTCAACATTGAGTCCACAATCGGGCGATTGGTGAAGAACATGCCGGCAGATCGGCGTTCTTCGATGGATCGCGCGGCCCGCAGGCGATCCCCAAGGGGGTCTTGGCCGAGAAGAATAGCCCGGCGCGCTGCAACCGACGCAGATCGCTTCGGAGGAGGGTGGCCAGCGATGAGGCGAAGGAGGGCTTGCTCGGCAGGTGACTGAGGCCCGCCGGTTTTCGCTGCACCCAGCGCAACGCAGAGTGAACCAAGGGCAAGCTCTTCCGCGCTGTACGTTTTCACAGTAAGGAACCTAACACCGGGGCCTGGCGTAGGACAAGCGTTCTTATGGAATGCCACCCGGCGATCCCGAATCCTGACGGGCCACCCCTTCGTGCCCCTTCGTGGATCCGCCCCCAACTATTTCTGCAAAAGTGATCCAGCGCGCTTCCAGATCGCCCGGCGGGCGGCCTACCGTCGGGACATGGCCCGCATCAGCATCGCTGCAGCACTGGCCCGGAGCCCGAGGCGCGTGGTCGCCGGACGTTTGACGCTGTCACGCGAAGCGTTGACGCTGTCACGCGAAGCGTTGATTGTGTTGCCGCTTCGCTCAATCAAACTCAATCAAAGAACAACCAGAGACCACCCCCGCCGGCCCGCCCAAAACACCAAAAGTGCCGAGTAATTGAATCTGGCGCTCCGGCCCCATCCACCGCCAACACCCGAAGTGCCGAGCAATTGAATCTGAAGGGAGGACCCGTGGACCGGCGACCGACGACCGGCAACCGACCGACCGGCGTATACGGTACGAGCGGCGGGAGGTGGAAGCCGACTTACGGGCACTGCCCGGAAGCCGAGATGAACTGAGCGAGTATGAGCTGGTCGCCGGCGTTCACCGCCCCGTCTTTGTTGACATCGAAGCTCACGAGCCGGAGAGATGGCGCCGGTTCGCGGATGATCTCCAGCACCATCAGGAGCTGGTCGCCGGCATTGACGACACGGTCGTTGTTGAGTGAGGCGGCCTCACAGCCGTCCTTCGCGAGCCCGGTGGTGGGGTAGCCGTCCTGGTCGCCATCGGTGTCGGTGTCGTTCGGGTCGGTGTTGTAGTTGCAGAACTCGATGTGGTCGCGCAGGCGGTCGCCGTCGGTATCGAGGGTGCTGGCGACGCCGAGGAAGGCGGCGCACTGGGCGATGGTGGGTTTGCTCCCCGGATCGGCCGGGTTGGTGCCGATGGCGCACTCGGCGCCGTCGAGGAAGCGGTCGCCGTCGGTGTCGCGGTTGGTGGACTGCAGGGGGCCGGAGCCGTTGCAGCCGGCGGCTTCGTCGACGTCGAGGATGCCGTCGTTGTCGTCGTCGGTGTCGCAGGCATCGCCGGCCGCGTCGCTGTTGGGCCACGTGCGGTCATCCTGGGAGGAGGGCGGCGTCTGGTCGATGAAGTTGCGGTCGGTGTTCTCCTGTCCGGGATTGGCATCGTCCGGGCAGTTGTCGAGCACGCTGGGCAGCCCGTCGTTGTCGGGATCGGTGACTTCGACGGTGGCCGCGTAGGCGTCGATGCGCGGTTTGGTGAGGCCGTTCTTCGGGTCGAGCCGAGGCACGCCGGTCGCCTCCATGACGCTCTCGATCGTCGATGGCGTCAGGCCGGGGCTGGCATCGAGCATAAGGGCGGCGACGCCGGCAGCGTGCGGGGCGGCCATGGAGGTGCCGGCGGCAACGGATAGGCCACCGGCAAGGCCGACGGACAGCGTGAAGGCGCCGGGCGCGAGGATGTCGAGAAAGGAGGCGCTATTGGACCAGCAGGTCGGCGTATCGACTGCAGGTGTTTCGGTGCAGCCGTTGAGGGAGACGGGGGACGCGATGTTCCCGTCGTAGACCGCGCCGACGGAGATGGCGCTGTCGACGCAAGCGGGGAAGGTGATGCCGTTGGTGAAGCGGTTGTTGCCGGAGGAGACGAAGGTAGCCACTCCGAGGGAGCGCAGCGTGTCGATTGCGGTCGTGGTGGTGGGTTGGTACGAATCGCACGCGGCCGTGTGGTTGACGTTGTCGACCAGGCTCATGTTCACGGCGTCGACTTCGGGGTGGTTGGCGATGATGTCGCTGAGGGCGGCGTTCCAGTCGGAGAAGAAGCCGAGGTTTGAGGCGTTGAGGATCTTGTAGACGGCAATCTGGGCGCCGGCTGCGACGCCTTTCGGCGCGACGACGCCGTTGGAGGTGATGATGCCGCTGACGTTGGAGCCGTGGAAGTGGTCGCCTTCGCCGGAGCCGGGGCCGCTGGTGTGGGTGCCGCCGCCGGGGCAGGTGCCGTCGAGGAGCCAGCACTCCTCGTAGGCGATGGCGCCGGCGAAGTCCGGATGGTCGCGGTCGACGCCGGTGTCGAGCACCGCCACGATGACGCCGGCGCCGGTGTAGCCGAGCGTGTTCTGGACGTCATCGGCGTTGATGAGCGGGACACTCTCGGTAAGCGCGCCCTGTCCCTGCCCGTCGAGCGTGATGCTGCGTACATACGGGCTGGCACGCAAGCGGTCGACCGCCACGCTGTTGGCGACCCCGGCGAAGGCGGGCAGGCCCTCGTAGAGATGGGTCAGCTGAAAGTCTCCGCCAGGCAGGGTCGCGACCACGCGCGCATGTGCGGCCCGCATCCGCGCCCGCAGCGCCTGGCGGTCCGCCCGCTCGGCGGGGCGCAGCGGCTCTTCGTTCAACTCGACGATGACCGGGGCGGAGCCGGCGTCCTGAAGGGTCCGCTCGACCGCGGGGTCGACGGAGACGGCAGTGCGGATGAGGCCTGCCGCGCCGCCCTGCTGAACGCCGGGCCACCCGAACAGCATGGCGACTACAATGGCGACGAGGCCCGCCAATCGGCGGATACGGCGATGGCACACGTGCGAGCTCCTCCGGCGGTGTGGGGACGAGCATAAAGCAGGCCGGTCGCCGGAAGCAACAACCGAAAGGGAGCGATTTGACAGTTGACGAGAAACGCTGATAGCCTTAGCCGAATCCGCCTGCGGGCGGATTATGTATTAGCGTAGATTCGACGATGGCGAAGATGAACCTCCTCAGCATGGCGATGCGACTGCCCCGGGAGAGCCGGGGCGCCCGGATGGGATAGATCCGCATCCCGTGCTGCCGCCTACCACACGACGCACGCGCAGGCTCTCCGCCCGCGCTCCGTGACCAAAGCGGCGGCGACCACCCCAGGAGGTCAGCCGACATGCCCTACGCCAAAGCCCTTCGTTGCCGCGAGTGCGGGCGCGAGTACGCGCTGGAGCCGCTGCACGTGTGCGAGTTCTGTTTCGGCCCGCTGGAGGTCGCCTACGACTACGAGGCGATGCACCGGAACATCACGCGGGAGACGATCGAGCGGGGGCCGAACTCCGTCTGGCGGTACGCGGACCTGCTGCCGGCGGACCCGGAGTACCTGGTGGACATCAACGCCGGGTTCACGCCGCTAGTGCGAGCGAAGAACCTGGGCGAGCACCTGGGGCTGAAGAACCTGTGGATCAAGAACGACTGCGCGAATCCGACGTGGTCGTTCAAGGACCGCGTGGTGACAGTCGCGGCGACGAAGGCCCGCGAGTTCGGGTTCAAGACGCTGGCGTGCGCATCGACGGGCAACCTGGCGAACAGCGTGGCAGCGCACGCGGCGTCGGCCGGGCTGGAGGCGTACGTCTTCATCCCGTCGGACCTGGAGCGGGGAAAGATCGTCGGGAGCAGCGTCTACGGCGCGACGCTGGTTGCCGTCGATGGCAATTACGATGATGTGAACCGCCTATGCAGCGAGCTGGCCGACAAGTACCAGGAGCGCACGCCGGGCGGCCGCCGGTGGGCGTTCGTGAACATCAACATGCGGCCGTACTACTCGGAAGGCAGCAAGACGCTGGCATACGAGGTGGCGGAGCAGCTGGGGTGGCGTGCGCCGGAGCACGTGGTGGCGCCGATGGCGTCGGGCTCGCTGTATGTGAAGATCTGGAAGGGGCTGCAGGAGCTTTCGAAGCTGTGGCTTATCGACAGCGTGCAGACGAAGATGTCGGGCGCGCAGGCGCGGGGATGCTCGCCGATCGTGACTGCATATGAGGGTCACACGCACAACATCCGGCCGGTGCGGCCGAAGACGATCGCGAAGTCGCTGGCCATCGGCAACCCGGCGGACGGCTACTACGCCTTGCAGGTGATGGAGGAGAGCGGCGGCTTCGGTGTGGCCTCGGAGGACGAGGAGATCGTCGAGGGGATCAAGCTGCTGGCCGAGAGCGAGGGGATCTTCGCGGAGACGGCGGGCGGGGTGGTGATCGCGGGGCTGAAGAAGCTGGCGCTCGAGGGCAAGATCGCGCCGGACGAGCTGACGGTCGCGTACATCACCGGCAGCGGGCTGAAGACGCAGGAGGCGATCGAGGACGCACTGGAGCTACCGCTGCACATCGACCCGACGATGGCGTCGTTCGAGGCGAAGCTGGGCGAGCGGGCTGCGTCGCGGGATGCGACGGCGGCGGTGTGAGGCCTGGTTGTAGGTTATAGGTTGTAGGTTGTAGGGCCGTTCGTCGAAGCGCGAACTACGCGCGCTACACGGCATCGAACGGCATACGACCTCCCTGAGGAGGAAGACATGGCGAAGCAACGGGTGAAGTTCACGTTTCCGCAGGAGTTGATCACGCTGCCGATCATCTACGAGCTGGGGAAGCAGTTCAACATCGTGACGAACGTGCGGCGCGCGGACGTGACGGAGGACCGGGGCTGGGTGGTGCTGGAGATGGACGGGCCGATCGAGGAGATCGAGCGGTCGTTGGAGTGGGTGGCGGCGAAGGGTGTGCGGGTGGACCCGGTGCAGGGAGACATCGTCGAGGGCTAGGTCAAGGGACTGGGGACCAGGTTGGATTAGGGATTAGGGGTTACTGATGGCGTCGATACGGATACCAATGCCGCTGCGGAAGCTGACGAACGAGGTGGACGTGGTGAACACGGACGCGGGGTCGCTGGCTGAGGCGGTGGAGCGGCTGGAGTCGGACTTCCCGGGGATCAAGGAGCGCATCGTCGATGAGACGGGGCAGATCCGGCGGTTCGTGAACATCTACGTGAACGGGGAAGATGTTCGATTCCTCGACAACCTGGCGACGGTGTTGAAGCCGGGCGACGAGGTGAGCATCGTGCCGGCGGTGGCCGGCGGGGCTTAGCCTAGATGTTCCATCTCATGAGGTTGTTTACAGCAGATCGAACAACGTGGGCTCGTAGCCGAGTCCTTCTATCCGGGGCGTAGCGAAGTTTCCCGACTGCGGTGCAAGGCGGTACGTCGTGATCGGCACCCGACTGGCCGGAGGCTTGTTCCCCAGCGCGCTGTGGGGCCGCTCGTGGTTGTACGTGTTGAGGAAGTCCGCGAGCGCGGCGGTGCGCTCTTCGTCGCTGGCATAGGGACGGACGTAGAGCCACTCGACCTTCATCGTCAGGTTGAACCTCTCCACCTTCCCATTCGTGCGCGGGGTGTGTGGGCGGGTGAACTTGTGCGCCGTCCCGGTGTGCGTCAGGGAGTCGTTGAAGACCTTCGAGCGGTATGCCGGACCGTTGTCTGTCGGGCAGCGCTTGATGGTCGCGACGCCGTGCTGGCGGTAGAACAGCACACTCCTGAGCCAGAACCCCGCAGCGGTGGAGGCTCGCTCGTCGGGGTGGACTTCGGCGTAGGCCATGCAGCTGTGGTCATCGACAGCCGCATGGATGTAGAGGGAATGGTTCCCTTGACACACCCTTGATTCTCCTTCATAATGAGTGGGTTAGGAGTGTGCCATGCACCGCGAACCCACCCGAAAAGGCTCTCTCGTTACGCTGACTGACGGCACGTTGACCGAAGCGGATGCCCGCAAGATGTTCGAGGGTATGCGTTGGCCCAACGGCCCAGTCTGCACTTTCAACGACTGCGGCGGCTCCGAGATCTACCGGATCAAGGTTGCTGGTAAGACGCTCAAGAGCGGGCGCGTTGTCGGCCCCCGCGAGTTGTTCAAGTGCAAAGCCTGCCGTCGTCAGTTCAGCGTCACGAAGGGAACCGCGTTCGAGGATTCCAAGATCCCGCTCCGTACCTGGCTCGTCGTCATGTACCGCATGTGCAGCTCCAAGAAGTCCGTCAGCGCCCGGCAGATTGAGCGCGAGTTTGGCATGTCGCACCGGGCCGCGTGGTTCATGTGTCACCGCATCCGCTGGATGATGACGGACAAGAACCCCCGCAAGCTTTCGGGCAACCTCGAAGCCGACGAAACGTATGTCGGCGGCAAGCTCCGGGGCCACGCCAAGAAGCGGGCCGCGCACAATCTCGCGATGACCGGCGACACCCGCGCCCGGTCGCTCAAGGATGCCTACGCAAGGAAAACCCCTGTGTTCGGTATCCGCGAGCGCGACGGCAACATTCGCGCCCAGGTCATGCCGAAGGTCAGTCAGGACAACGTAGAGCGGGCGATGTGGCGAGCGGTTGACCGCGAGAACGCACGGCTGTTCACCGACGAACACCCCGTCTACGCGAACATGATCAAGATGCTCCCCCATGACGTGATCCGGCACAAGTCCGAGTACGTGCGCGGCGAGATTCACACGCAGGGCATCGAGTCGTTCTGGGCCATCCTCAAGCGCGGGCTGGTCGGCACCTACCACCACGTAGACGCGGGCTATCTGGCGCAGTACGTCAACGAGTACGAGTTCCGGCACAACAGCCGGAAGATCAGCGACGCCGAGCGGTTCCAGTTGCTCGCTTCGCAGACTTCCGGGCGGCTGGACTGGTATCTCGGCCAGCAGGCTTCGCAGCGCGTCGCTTCGGAGCCTGACCGCCGCGAGGATCTGATTTAGCACGGCCCTTGTACTCGTCAAACTCCTTGCCCGCGAGGTACGGCCCCGCTTCGATGGCGCGGCGCACCGCGTCCTCAAAGGACATCGGATAGAGCGAGAGCGGCTTTGCCTTCGGCTTCTTTGCATCGCTCATGGCTCCGTTAGTGTAGTGGGTGTCGGAAGTGTGTCGCCATAGTTGTTCGTGGTATTTCCGTTACTCCAGAGTGAAATGACTATGGCCGCGATAACTCCAACCACAACTACAATCACCTCGCCAGCCCGCCAAACATTATCCCGTGTCCGTTCGCCACTTCTCCATGTCCGGTCATCATCGGCTTGCTTCTCTCGCCAACGTCGATCCGCCTCCCTCCCGCCTCCCTCCAGCGCGAGCGCGTTCAGTTGGAAATCGTATTGCGCTTGGGCCATCTGCTTCTGCCATTCCAATTGTCGTTGTTGGTCTAGCATCTCTTTGTGTTCCGCGATGCTGAGACCCGGCACCCATTGGACGAACGAGGGGCACTTCGATTGGTCGAGTGACAGTTCCTGAAAGTATTGTGGCCAAGGGAAGGTCTCGATCCTCTCGTGGAAGTAGCGTTCGGTCGCGGCACATACTGGCACGCGGCTGTAGCGTTTGAGTGGGTCTGTTGAGTAATCCGGTTGCCGAGTTCCGTCGCGGTTCCGCGCCGCCTCCAACATAGGAACAAGTTGCTGGCTGTCCCGCTGGATCTGGCCGAGTAGCCCGCAATTACTACATCGCTTCTCTTGCCTCTCCTCAGCACGCCATCGGCTGTCGTTGTGCGCTTGGAGCCAGTGCTTGCGCTCCTCAGGAGACCAGCCGGGCTCCGGCCCTTCTCTATTGCATGGCATGGTGAGTCCTGCCTGCCATCGCCTAGCCCCGGCCCCTCTAGGCCGCGATACTTAGGCGTTAGCATGACAGGTCTTTCGAGGGTGTGTCAAAGTACCCATTCCCGATGTAGACGTACCCAGGTCGGTGGTTCGCGACCCGTCGCGAGGCTCGCGCCTCGTCGGTGCCACGTCCGTGGATGGCCCAGCCGCCACCGTCAGGGATGCGACCAACCTTCTTCACGTCGACGTGGAGCATCTCTCCAGGTGCGGGGTGCTCGTACCGACGTGGCTCGCGCTTGGACTCGCCAGTGGGCATGTCCAGGTCGCGGAGCCGGGAGATGCCGTGACGCATCAGGATGCGGTGTACGGTCGCGGGCGCGATGGTGATCGACCCGTCGCCGACCGTGGCCAGGTGTCCGGCGATCCGGTCGGGACCCCACTTCTCAGCCACGCGCAACTGGATCACCATCTCTTCGATGTCGTCGGGCGTGCGTGTCGGCTGGCGCTCTGGTCGCGAGGTTCGGTCGAGCAGACCGGCCTCACCGTGGGCGAGCCACCGCTTGTACCACTTGGTCAGAGCGGTGCGACTGACGCCGCCTTCGTCGGCAACGTGGGCGAGTGGGCGTCCGGCGTCGATGCGTTCGCACAGGCGCTGACGGCCCTCCGGGGTGAGCGGAGCGTTCGGGTGGGCAGACATGGCTTTGCGCGCGCGAGTGGCACGACGTGCAGCACCTCAGTGGTGCCAACGTGGTGCGTCATGCGTGCCTCCTCGATCCGTGTCCGCGCTGCCGTCTGTCGCGGGCCGAAGATGATGCCTTACGCCACCGACACTTTCTGACTGCGGTGGAGTCGGACCCGGCATTTGCCTGAGCAGAACCGCCGACGGCGCCCCGTCTCGGGCTGCTCGATCTCGGTCCCGCAACCGGGTGCTTCGCACCGCGTTTCGTTTCCGATTACGACCACGGTCGGGGACGTTTCGTTACAGGCTTCCGGGTCGGTGAAGCGCCGGGTGTCACCGATGCCCCAGAGCATCCGAGGGATGTTAGTCTGGTGGTGATCGGTCCGCGTAGGCGACGCTGCGCCCCGAGTGCGAGGACTACCTGCGAGCCGGATCGCGCACCGATCAGTTTCGTGCGCTGAACAGGTCTAAACTTCCGAGACCGGCTGACGGAAGGCATGGCGCGATGCGGAAACTGATCTACGGCATGAACCTGACACTGGATGGCTACGTCGCCGCGCCCGGCGACGACCTCGGGTGGAGCGGGCCGAGCGACGAGCTGTTTCAGTGGTGGCTCGATCAGGAGCGGGCGATCGGCCTGTTGCTGTATGGGCGCAAGCTGTGGGAGGCCATGAGTTCCTACTGGCCGACCGGCGACCAGCAGCCCAATGCCACCCCGGCGGAGATCGAGTTCGCGCGGAACTGGCGGGACACGCCGAAGGTGGTGTTCTCCTCGGCGATGGAGAAGGTCGACTGGAACACCCGCCTGGTCACCGGCGACGCGGTCGCGGAGATCACCCGGCTCAAGGCTGAGGACGGCGAGCCGATGAGGGTTGGTGGTGCAACGCTCGCCGGGGCGGCCATGCGGGCCGGGCTGATCGACGAGTACACGATCGTCACCCATCCGGTCCTGGTGGGCGGCGGCACGCCGTTCTTCACCGCGCTGGATAGCTGGGTGAACCTGAACCTGGTGGAGACGCGGACGTTTCCCGGCGGGGTGGTTCTGACCAGGTACGAGACGAGGCGCTAAGCGCGTTTCCTCCACGCGGCCAAGGAAGTGACGAGGGCAGCGAAGGCCCCACGGGCTTGATCACGGAATTGGTTCCAGGAAGTTCTGGACCCACCACGATCGTCGGAGGATGAGGCGGTGTGTGCGGCTTGTCTGAGGGAGCGGCAGCATGCCCCGGAGCAAGGTTCGAGGTGTTCGCTGCGATCCGGCGGGACTCGGTGCCGGTCCGGCTGATCGGCCGGCAGGTCCGGGTCCTGCTGCACGCCAACGACCTGGTGATCTTCGACGGGCGCTAGCAGGTCGCTGGACACGACCGGCTCACCGGCCGACTCGAAGCCCACCTCGAACTCGACCACTACCTCGAGGCACTGATCCGCAAGCCGGGCGCGTTGCCCGGCGCCACAGCACTCGAACAGGCCCGCGCCGCGGCGGGAACTCGTGTCAACAACGTCCGGAGAGAACACACCTAGAACCACGAATCTTCACGAATGGGGTCACGAATAGAATGGGCGGGGAGGCGCGCTAACGCGTGCCACTTTCTGAGATTAGTGGCGGCCATAATCCAGAGCCGGGGCATCGCAAGGGCGGGGGCCCGTGCTGCAGCAGGGGAGCCCGCCAGTGATCCAGCGGCCGTGTTGCAGCCCCGACGAGGGCGCGGCAAGCGGCCCTGCTGCGGCAGGGGAGACCGCCCCTACGACCGCATCTGCATCCCTTTGTGACATGGTGGGATGGACGGCGGGCGCACGGGCGGGGGGCGCTTGTGATCCACACGGGGGCGGGGCACAGGCGGGGGCTCGTGCTGCAGCAGGGGAGACCGCGGTGATCCATACGGGGGCATCGCACAGACGGGGCGAGCCTAACGCGATTTCGCTGGTTCTACGGCGACGATCTCTTCCGCGGGCTTTACGCTTCTGAACTGCTGGAGGAGGAGGAGGTCGTAGGCGCTCTTCATGGCGCCGGCGATTACGAGCGGCCAGCCGAAGGTGGTGGCGGCGAGGAGCGCGCCAGCGATCACGGGACTTCCGGAGGAGGAGAGGCTGCGGGCGACGCCGGTGACGCTGGCGGCGGCGGCGCGCTCGTCGGGGTCGACGACGGCCATGGTGTAGGACTGGCGGGTGGGTACGTCCATCTGGGAGAGGGACTGGCGGGCGAGGAGCATGAGGACGGCGAGCCAGACGTTGGGCATGAGCGCGACGAGGATGAGGAGGATGTTCGACGGCAGGTGGGTGAAGACCATGGTGTTGATGAGGCCGAAGCGCTCGGCGATGCGGGCGGCGGCGAGCATCGAGAAGGCGGTACAGATGCCGGCCGCGAAGAAGATGGCACCGGCCTCGCCTGTTGAAAGCCCGTAGCGTTTGAAAAGCCACAGAGCGAGGATGGACTGCACGACGAAGCCGCCAGCGAAGGCATCGATGGAGAAGAGGCCCGCGAGACGGAGGACGGTGCCGCGGGAGCGGTGAAGCGGCGCCCTTACCGCGCCCACGCCCGCGACCTCGACGGCGGCGGTGAGGCGGCGGTAGAGGATGAAGTTCACGAGAGCCAGCGCGCCGTAGAGAACGAACATGGCACGCTCGACATCGATCTGGTCCCACTCGAAGGCGCGATGTGCGAGCGAAGGGACGCCGGCGAAGAGTGCGCCTGTGGCAGCGGCGAGGGCGCCGAAGAGGTTGTAGCGCGCGAAGAGGCGCGTGCGCTGGGCCGGGTCGACGGTCTGGGGAAGGATCGCCTGCTCGACCGGGAGGAAGACGCTGACGTCGCCCGCGGAGGGGTTGAGGGTGCCAACGATCGCGATGAGGAGGAGCAGGACGAAGACCTCGGTGGAGGCAAGGCCGAGGCCGGTGGCGGCGGCGAGCAGCGTGGCGTAGGCGAGGACGCGGCGGCGTCCGAGGCGGTCGGTGTAGGCGCCGGCGAGGAGCGTGGCGATGGCGGTGCCGAGCAGGGTGGCGGTGGCAATGGCGCCGATCCGGACATCTGAGAAGCCGATCCCGGCCAGGTAGCTGGCGAGGAGGACGGACACGAATCCGTCGGAGAACGATCGGATCGTGCGGGTTATAAGGAGCAGGCGGGCATCGGGTGATGTTGTCACAATGGCGCATTCGCAAACGGCGAGTGGTTCGCGGCTCCAGCGTACATGCCGGACGGCTGCAGCCACGGCGGGAGGCTCCAATGAAGTGGATCACGAGGGAGCGTGTGAAGGTTGACCGGGTGGCGTGCCCATGGCTGATACGGCGTTTCATCGACCCAGAGGCGGAGTTCTTGTTCGCGCCCGCGGACCGCGTCGTAGCGGTGGCGGAGCACGAGGGCGCGACGCCGTATGACATTCCGGGTGTGGAGCTGGGGCACCACGGCTCACAGTGCAGCTTCGACGCTTTCATCGAGAAGTACGACCTGAAGGACCCGGCGCTGGAGAAGCTGCGGCTCATCGTACGTGGCGCGGATACGTCGGCGCCGGAGATCGCGGCGGAAGCGGCGGGGCTGTCGGCGATCGCGGCGGGATTTCACGCGAGCAATGAAACGGACCACGAGCTGCTGGAGCTGGAGTTCCCCGTCTACGACGCGCTGTATCGCTTCTGCCAGATGCCGTAGTGGGCGCTGGGGCACCGCCGGCTTCGCTATGCCTCGAGGGGGATGATGGCGTGGGCGTGGGCGGTATTGACGAGGATGAACGACGCCACGCCGAGGTCACCATCAGCCTGCGTGCCGTCGAGATGGTGGACCATGACGTTCGTCAGCAAGAGGTAACGCTCGCTGGTGGCGGCGTTGCGGAGGGAGTCGCTGAGGCGGACGCCGGCCGGATGGGCGTGGTCGCCCTCGAGGATGCCGGCGGAGGTGAGGACGCGGACGCGCGTCGTCTTGCGCTCGATGGAGTCGAGGCTTGGGGTTGCGGTGAGGGTGGAGTTCATCTTCTGCCTCCAGAGACTCCTGCTGCGGCGGGCGCTGCCCGCCCTCACATCCGCGTTCATCAGCCGAGACCGGTGGCGCGGAGGTGGGCAGTGTCGTTCCAAGAGATCAACGTTGGCGGGGACTGCCTCATATCAATGAGGGTCCTCCCGGCGAGGGTGGTGCGGAAGCGGCGGAAGTTGTCGAGAGGGAGTCCGAGGGCGCGGCACGCGAGCGTGAGGATGACGAAGTTGTGCGTGACGGCGACGACATGCGCGGCGCGGCCGGAATCGGACGGCGGATGCGCGGCGGCGACGCGCTCGATGGCGGACCAGGCGCGATCCTGCACCTCCCCCAGCGTCTCGCCACCGGGCATGCGCACCTCCCCCAGCGGCATGCGGGCTTCGGCGGGAGCGGCAAGCCACAAACGGAGGAAGTCGGGATACCGATCGCGGAGCTCTTCGCGGGTGAGATGCTCCATCTCGCCGACGTCCATCTCGATGAGATCGGGCTCCACCGTGACGGAACCGCTAGTGGCGGCGGCGATGGCCTGCGCGGTCTCTCGGCAGCGTTGGAGTGGGCTGGCGTAGATGGCAGCGGGCGGATGCTCGAACGAGGCGGCGAGGGCGCGGGCCTGAAGGCGGCCCCGGTGGTTGAGGGGGACATCGGCGCGGCCCAGCGTGAGCTGACCGCGATTGTGTTCGGTTTCACCATGACGGATGAGGGTGAGGAGCACGCGGGAGTTCTTAGTCCTTAGTTATTAGTGACTAGTGGTCGTCTGCCTCGCTGATCGCTGGTCAGTCTACGGGACAGGCGGCGTGATCGAGGTGCGCGGGGGCTCGTTAATCAGCGAAGCGGCCGCGGGTGCGCCAGGCTTCCCGGGCGGGGGAGGCGCCTTCGAGGATGAGCTTCGTGCGGTGGATGCGGGCGGGCGGGGGAAGGCCGAGGGCGGCGATGACCTGCTCGGGCCGGCCGGAGCCGGTGTTGTCGTTCTTGAGACGCATGCGGATGCGGGCGGAGCTGGTGTCGCAGTGTTCGAGGGTGAGATCACCGACCTGGGCGCGAATGTCGTAGTTGCGGGTTTCGTTTTCGCGCTGGTGTTGCCAGGGGATGGTGGTGGCGGCGAGGAAAGCGCTAATCGCGGCCTCTGCGTCGGCCGGGGTGCGCATAGGCGGTCTCGATGGCTGCTCTTCGATGGCAGGCGGGTTCGTTTCTGCCGGAGGGCGCACAGCCGGGGACGGCTGTGCCACGTCCAGAGACTCTTCGACGGGAGCGTTGGCGCGGGCGGCATCGGCCGTGACGTCGACGAGGTATTCGGCGAAGCGGACGGCGGCCTGGAGGGCGGGGAGGGCGAGGCCGACTTCCTGGGCGGCGACGATGCTGATACCGGGCGGGATTTGCTCGGCGAGTTGCTTCATGAACTGCTTCGGCTGCATGGGATCGGAGAGGAACACATCCATGAGCTCGGCATCGGAGGTGGTGCCGACGGCGAGGGGTGCGGCGAGGGAGATCTGGGCGTGGGGCGAGAAGCCCTCGGAGTAGGCGACGGGAATGTCGGCGCGGCGGAGGGCGCGCTCCCAGAAGCGCATCACGTCCAGGTGGGTGATGAACTTCATGTCATCGCCGCGAGCGAAGGTGATGCGAAGGCGCTGGGCTTTCATGTGTTGTCGGTCATCGGTCGTCGGTTGTCGGTCGGGTATGAACGCCGCGTGCGGCACTCGGTATACGCTTACTGCTCTTGTTCGAGGAGCGAGGTGAGGACGGACGGGGGTGAAGTGGGGTTGGGGAAGATGAAGTTCGCAACGCCAGGACAGGTCTAAAGACCTGTCCGTACGGGATCTGTCCGTACGGGATCCGTTTGTGCGAGTACCGATTCCTCTTTGAGTCGTGCATGCTCACTCGTCCTGGTCGATGCGGGTGATGACGACGGATTCGATCTTAACGCCTTTCACGTCGCTGACGGTGATGCGGTAGTCGTTGAGGGAGACGCTCTCGCCCACGTGCGGGATGTGGCCGAGGTGGTCGAGGACGAGGCCAGCGACGGTCTCATAATCGCCCTCGGGAAGCTCGATCTCCAGCTCTTCGCGGACGTCGTAGATGCTCATGCCGCCGTCGACCCTCGTGCGGCGCTCGTCGATCTCGTCGTATTCCTCTGAGGGCTGGCCGAGCTCATCGGCGACCCGGCCAACCATCTCCTCGAGCAGGAGCTCGAGGGTGACGACACCAGCGACGCCCCCGTACTCGTCGACGGCGACAGCGATTTGCTGGCGTTCGTCCTGCATCTCCCAGAAGAGCTCTGACACCAGCTTGGTCTCGGGGATAAAGAAGGCGGGGCGCATGAGCGGCTCGATCGAGGACTCAGCCGTTACCTCGCCGCCAGCGAGGGCGCGGAGGACGTCCTTGATGCTGACGATGCCGACGACATTGTCGACGGTGTCGTCGTAGACGGGGAAGCGTGAGTGCGGCGCGTCCTTGAAGGTGCCATAGAACTCGGTAACGGTCTCGTCCTTCTCGAGCCAGACGACCTCCGTGCGGGGGATCATGATCTCGTTGGCGCGGCGGTCGTGGAAGTGAAAGACGCGGTCGAGAAGTTCGGCCTCCTCCTCCCCCACGGCGCCTTCCTCCGCGCCGATATCGATGAGCATGCGGAGCTCGGCCTCAGTGACGGTCGCGCCGACGCCGCCCTTCACGAAGAGGTTGGGTACGACCGCAAGGGCGGCGATGACGGGCCGCATGATCCACACCAGCGCCTGGACGGGGAGGGCGACCAATAATGCGATGCGATCGGCCGAGCGGGAGGCGATGACCTTGGGGGAGTACTCGCCGAACTCGGTGGTGATCAGCGGGACGGCGATGAGGGAGAAAAGGAAGCCCCAGCTGCCGAAGAGATCGATGGCGATGACGGTGCCTGCGGTGGACACAAGGAAGACGAAGACGTTCTGGAGGACGACGATGGCGCCAAAGAAGGTCTCCTGCTGCGATTTCAGACGATCGAGCGCGATGGCGCTGCGATGGCCTTGCTCGGCCCTGGCGCGAACGCGGATGCGGTTGGCGGCCACGACCGCGATCTCGATGGCGTTGACGGCGGCATAGCCGACGAGGCCTGCGACGAAGAGGACGATCGCGAAGGAGATCGGGGTGTTGAGGGTTGCTCCTTCAGCGAGGAGCGGCAGGGGGGTGGTATGCATGTGTGCGGGGCGGATGGCCCTCCATCGGGACGACGCGCCCCGGGTGTAGTCGTGGCAGTGTAGCGGACTACGGAGGGGCGGGCGCCGGGGGACGTTGGCCGATCGGGGTATTTACACGAGGGACACCGGGCACCATGATCAGGGAAGGGAACGGAGGCGCGAGTCCGGCTGGCTCGTCGCTGGTGATTGCACCCAGTAAGGAGGCGGATATGGCAGCGGAATCGGCGAAGCCGGCGCTGGAGCTGGTGGGGTACGGGTTGTACGTGGTGGGTTCGAGGAACGGCGACGAGGTCAACGGGATGACGGCGAACTGGCTGACGCAGGTGTCGTTCGACCCGCGAATGGTAGTGCTGGCGGTGGAGCAGCAATCGCACACGCTGGCGAACATCAAGGCGAGCAACGTCTTCAGCGTGAACATCATCGACGAGAAGGACACGGGGCTGATCGAGAAGTTCGTTGAGCCGCAGGAGCGCGTACACGACAAACTGGGTGGTGTGGAGTTCCGGCTGGAGCAGACCGGATGCCCGATCCTCGGTCAGGCGGTCGCGTGGTTCGAGTGCGAGGTGGCGCAGATCTTGATGACGGGCGACCACGACCTGGTGATCGGGCGGGTGGTGAACGGCGGGCAGAACCGGGACGGACAGCCACTGACGCTGCGGGCGATGGGATGGAGCTACGGGGAGTAGCTGGGTAGGGAATAGCGAACAGTGGACTCGGGTAGGATGGGCGTATGGCCGAGAAGTCTGATGCCCTGAAGCCGGTGGGCGGTGGCGGACGATCGTTCCTGGGGGTACGCCGGATGTCGCCGCACGACGACGGCGTTCACTTGTACGACGACGACGGCGCGGAGGTGGGCATCGTGCTGTACGGGGAACGCGTGTATGTGAACGGGCGCGTCATGTCGTTTTCGGAGCGGCCTCAGGAGGAGACTCGTTGAGACGCGTCTACCTCGCGGCGCTCGGTTTGACCGTGGTACTCGCCTCGGCGTGCTCGAATGGGGGCGGAGCGTCGAATGCGACGCCAGTGGCCGAGGCCTGTACACGACCCGGCCGCGACGGGGCCGTACGCGGTTGGCGTGACGACAGTGACGCTCGAGCGGCCGTCCACCGCGGACGGAACTGTGCGCACGCTGGAGACGGTGATCTGGTATCCGCGCGAGGGTGGGAGCGCCGGCTCCGATCCGGTAACAGACGCGCCGCCAGCGACGCCGGGCGGACCATTTCCGATCGTGGTCTATTCGCACGGGAGCGGCGGAAAGCCGCTGTACCAGACGTTCCTGACGGAGCACCTCGCATCGCACGGGTTCGTGGTGGCGGCGCCGCCGCATCCAGGCAACACGTCGGACGACTGCTTTCCCTGCGGACCGGAGTCGATCCTCGCCTCCGCGCGAGAGCGGCCGGCGGACGTGACGTTCGTGCTCGATCAGGTGATCGCGATGGGCGCCGACCCGAACAGTCCGCTGGGGGCGATCGTCGATCCGGAGCGGACCGCGATCGTCGGGCATTCATTCGGGGGGTGGACAGCGATCTACGTGGCAGCGGATGGGCGCTTCGACGCGGCGGTTTCGCAGGCGCCGGGCCAGCCGGACATCCTTGTCGGCCGAGCGCCGAAGGTCGCCGTGCCGGTGATGATCATCGGCGCCGGGAAGGACGAGCTCGTGCCAGCGGACGGCGTGCAACGGCTGTACGACGCACTGACGGGCGCGGCGGCAAAGCAGTATGTATCGCTACCGGAGGGGCATCACCTGTCGTTTGTGGACAGGTGCCTGGGGTGCACGGACGCTCTGACGGAACAGCGCGCGTGGGAGTTGATCAACCGGTACACGACGGCGTGGCTCTACGTGCAGGTTAAGGGCGATGGGCGTTACGACGCCTACCTGGGTTCGGTGGAGCCGGATGCGCTGGTCGTGGAGCGCTAGTCCGCGAGCCGCTTAGAGATTCGGCGCGAGATCCACCGTGGGCGCGGCGGCCGCGCGGGATCGGCGGGCGTACGCTTTGGCGACGAAGAGCGCAGAGAGAAGTGTCGTCGCCGCATAAAAGAGGCCGAGCGTGCCCAGGGCGGGGTAGAACAGCGCGTCGAGCGTCGCGGCGTTCGGATTGCAGCCGGCATCCACGGCGGGATTACAGGATTCGGCCAAGGTCGTGATGGCAAGAGCCTGCAGCCCGACAATCAGGATGAAGACGCGAGCGAGCGCGACGGCGATGCCGGTGCGCCATCGTCCGATGACGGCCCAGCCCAGCCCGGTGACGCCGGCGAGCCACCAGAACGGGTCTGCGTTATCGCGTCCGGCGACCGGGGAGATCCAGACGAGGAGTGGAATCAACGGAAGCAGCTCGAGCGCGGGCGCGAGGGTGTGAATGCGCGCGCTATCGCGCCAAGAGGCGGTGTCATGGGGCGGTGCGGCAGCCACGGGAGTAGTATCGGCATCGCGGCGGGCGGGCTGTGGCGGGCGCAGGGCCGGATTCGACTGCGGGGCGGCCGCGTGATACACCGGACTTCTGGCTATCAGCGGGCGATCAGGGGAGACGGAGATGAGAGTTCGAACGGCAACGACGCTGCGAACGATGCTGGAGGGGCCGGAGATCGTGGTGCTGCCTGGCGCGTACGACGCGCTTTCGGCGCGGCTGGCGGAGCGGGCGGGCTTCACTGCGATGTTCACGACCGGGTTCGGGTTTAGTGCATCGGCGTTGGGTCAGCCGGACTTCGGACTGCTGACGATGTCGGAGACGATGGACCGGGTTCGCCACGTGGTACAGGCGGTGATGGTGCCGGTGGTGGCGGACATGGACACGGGGTACGGGAACCCGCTGAACGTGCAACGGACCGTGCGCGAAGTGATCGCGGCAGGGGCGGCGGGCATCATCCTGGAAGACCAGGAGTGGCCGAAGAAGTGCGGACACTTCGAGGGGAAGCGCGTGATCGCGGCGGAGGACCACGCGGCGAAGTTGCGCGCGGCCGCGGACGCGCGGGAAGGCGACGACCTGGTGATCATCGCGCGGACGGACGCGCGCGCGCCCCTGGGGCTGGAAGAGGCGATCCGGCGCGGGAAGCTGTACCGGGACGCGGGGGCGGACGTGGTGTTCGTGGAGGCGCCGCAAAGCATCGACGAGCTGCGGGCGGTGAAGGCGGCGATCCCGGACGCGCCCCTGTTCGCGAACATGATCGAGGGCGGGAAGACGCCGCTACTGACGTACCGGGAGCTGCAGGAGTTGGGATACAAGATGGTGGTATTCCCGCTGAGCGCGCTGCTGGCGGCAGCGAAGGCGATCGAGGGCGTGTACGCGGAGCTGTACGCGAGGAAGACGACGGCGGGGATCGTCGACCGTCTGACGCCGTTCGGGGACTTCGAAGAGATCGTCGGCGTGCCGGAGCTGCGCGCGGCGGAGGCGAAGTACGGGGTCGCTTAGTCGGGGACAAGGCAACTTCCACCGAAGGATTCATATGCCCACAGCGCAACTCAACGGAATCGAGATCAACTATGAGGTGCACGGGGCGGGCACGCCGCTGGTGCTGACGCACGGGTACACGGCCTCGCTGGAGATGTGGCGGGAGCAGGTGGCGGCGCTCTCGGCGAAGTACCGGCTGGCAATCTACGACATGCGCGGGCACGGGAAGACGACGGCGCCCGCGGACATAGAGCGGTACTCGCTGGCGCGCGACTACGTGGCGGACAAGCTGGCGCTGATGGACCACCTGCGGATCGAGCGGGCACACGTGGGCGGGCTCTCGATGGGCGGGATGATCGCGCAGGAGTTCGCGCTCCACCATCCGGAGCGGGTGAGGGCGCTGCTGCTGTTCGACACGGGACCGGGCTCGGGCGCGGGGCGGGATCCGGCGCAGCGCGCGATGTTCGACCAGATGCGGAACATGATGGCGACGCTGGCGCGGACCCGTGGCATGGGCGCCATCGTGGACGCGATGCGCAACTCGCCGATGGCGAAGGCGATGGTGGGAGCCGGGACGGACGCTATGCCGGAGCCGGTGCGGCGCCACATCGACGGCATGCGGACGATGAGGGTGGACGGCTACCTGGGCGGGGCGAAGGCGATGCAGGAGTGGGCTGGCACGCTGGAACGGCTGGGCGCGATCAGCGTTCCGACACTGGTGCTGGTGGGAGAGAACGACAACCTGCTGGGGCCGAGCAAGGCGATCCATGACGCGATCACGGGGAGCCGGTTCGTGCTGCTGCGAAACAGCGGGCACGGGACGAACATGTGGCGGCCGGACGCGTTTCTGGCGGAGACGCTGGACTTCCTGGCGGACGTGGATGCGGGCAAGCCGGTCGAAGGGGAGTTCGTGGTGCCGTGAGCGCCGCTCAGCGCGCGGCCCGAACCTCGCGCGCGGGACGTCGCGACGGTGTCCAGAGGCGCTTCAGGGCCAGCATGCCGAGCCTGGCGGCAAGCGATACGGCGATGCCGGCGTAGACGAGGGCGTTCGTCGCGGCGGTGTAGCGCGGTGCGATGTTCTTCTGGTGGTAGAGGTACAGCGAGCGATGCCAGTGGTAGGCCATGCGGAAGGGGACGGTACGCGAACTGCTGCCCTTGCGATGATGGACGACGACGCCCGGGTGATAAACGACGCGTCCACCGGCCTGCTTGGCCCGCCAGCACCAGTCCTCATCCTCGCAATACATGAAGAAGCGTTCGTCGAGCAGGCCGATCTCATCAATGACGGATCGCCGAATGAGCAGGAACGCGCCTACGACGGAATCCACGTCAGCAATCGCGTTCTCGTCGAGGTACGAGAGGTAGTAGCGGCCGAAGGTGCGGTGCCGGGGGAACCGCCGTGAGAGGCCGGACATCCGGTAGAGGTAGGTGGCGGGCGTCTTGAAAGAGCGGTGAGCAGCGGGGTCAAGGCGTCCATCGGGCAGGAGAATCCTCGGGCCCAGGATGCTGACATCCGGGTTGGCGTCCATATAGGCGAGCGCGGTTTCGAGAGCTCCGGGGGTGACGGCGACGTCAGGATTGAGAAGCAGGACATAGTCGCCGGTGGTCAGCGGGATCGCCTGGTTGTTGGCACGCGCGAAGCCAACGTTGCGCGTGTTCCTGATGACGGACAGGCAGGGAAACGCGTCCTGAAGACCGTTCGCGCTGCGATCGGGCGAGGCGTTGTCGACCAGGGCCACTTCCCATCCGGCCCGCAGCTGCGGCCAAAGACTCGCAAGGCACTGGCGCACGATTGCGCCCCCGTTGTAGTTGACGATGAGGACGGAGAGCCGCGAATCGCTCACGCGGGAACCTCCCCCATTCGAAGGACGCTGGCATACACGGCCTCGATACGTCGGGCGTAGTCGTCGATGCTGAAGAGCCGTTCGGCGCGGCTGCGGCCGGCGGCGCCGAACGCGCGCGCGGTGGCGCCGTTATCGAAGAGCCGGGCCATCGCGTCGGCGACCGCGCGCCAATCTCCTGGTGGTGCGAGAAGGCCGGTCACGCCGTGATCGACGATCTCCGGCACCCCGCCGTCGCGGGCGGCGACCACGGGCTTGCCGGCGGCCATCGCCTCGATGAGGACGAGACCGAAGGGCTCGGGGAGGATGGACGTGTGCACGAGCACATCGACCGCGGCCATGACCTCGGGGATGTCGTCGACGGTGTACGCCCAATCGGTGAAGTGCATGCGGCCATCGAGGTGCAGGTCAGTCGCCAATTGGCGGAGACCATCGCCATAGGACTCGTAGCCGGGAAGCCGGCCGCCGCAGACGATGAAGTGAGCGTCCAGGCGACGCCTCGCGACCTCGGCCGCGGCGCGAATGAAGATCTCGGCTCCCTTCCACGGGTCGAGGCGGGCGACGAAGCCCGCGACGGGCGCATGGGAGGGGATGGACAGCTCACGGCGAATGCGTTCGCCGGTCTGCGCGGGGTTAAACCGCGAGAGATCGATGCCGTCCGGGATGACCAGCAGGCATCGGTCGTGGGGGCGGCCTTCGCGGTCGAACATCGCGGCTACCGCGCCGGTCATGGCGACGATGCGCGATGAGAGGCGCCGCGCCATGGCGAGCAGGAGGAACCGTACCGGAGCGGGAGCATCGGGGATCTCGCGGATGTGCCAGAAGTGGGGGATGCGGGCGAGCCACGCGGCGAACGCACCGTGCAGCGTGTAGAGCGAGTTGGAGTGCACGAGCCCGGCGCGCTCGCGACGACAGAGGAGCGCCAGGCGCAAGACAGAAGGCGCGAACCTAAGCACGTAGCTCAGATGAACAAGCGGGTTGCGGGTCGAACGGAACTGGGCCATCGGCAGGATGACGACGCGAATGCCCGCTCCTCGCAGCTTGCCCGTGAGCGGGCCCTCACGCGGGAGGACGACGACGGGCTCGAACAGACGCGGGTTTAGCGCGGTGACAAGCCGATAGAGGGCAATATCGGAGCCGCCGACTTCCGACGTCGGCTGGACGAAGACAACCCTGTGAGGACGAACGGTCCCCGCGGCGGTCGCCGTACGACGCAGCGCTGCCCTCCCCGATCGGTGCTGTTCGATCCGTGCATCAATCATGGCATTCGCGGGGATTCTCGATGATCGTGAGGTCCTGCCTCGACAGGCCACCAGGGCGGCCGGACCAGGTCCCGCGGTGAATCGGTTCACGAATCTCAAGGCGATGGCGAGCGAAGAGGGCGCGGACATAGGGCTCCGCGTAGGCGACGGCGGTCTCCGGGCTCTGTTCGGACTGGTAGCGGCACACCGCATCGCCGAACGGGAAGTTCGGTGAATCGTCATCCAGCAAGAACCAGGACGCGAGACAGCGCCCACCGGGAGCGAGCACGCGGCTGATCTCGGCGGCGTAGGCCTCGACGTCTTCGCGGAGGAGGTGCGTGAAGACGGACTTCACGAGGAGAAGGTCGAACGAGCTATCTTCGAAGGGGAGCCGCATGGAACCACTCTCGCCGCGGGGGTTGTAGCGCCCGCTGCGATGATCCAGGTGGACGAAGTTGAAATTGCCGCGCCGGCGGCCGATGTGCGCCTGGCACCATTTCACGGCGCCAGCCTGTACGTCGATCCCGGTGTACGACCCTTCGGCCGACAGGTAATCCTCGAGAGAGAGCGCCATGAGTCCGCAGCCACAGCCGACATCGAGCACGCGCTCGTGCGGCTGGAGATCGCACAAGAGGCGCGCGTACGACAGCCACTCGGCGCCCGAGCTCTGGAAGATGCTGGGGTCGCCGACCTCCCGGCGGAGGTGAAACGGGGGCAAGTGCCGCTGGTTGTTGATGACGCGCGCGGCGTAGTCGACAGGATCGAGCATGTACAGGCCGAGCGTACGGACCGAGCGGAGGAAGCGTATGGCGCTTGGCGTTGAGCGCCGCAGGAGCGCGTGCTTGATCCTCGACCGATTGCCGCTGACCGTCGCTGTTGGTGCCTGGCTCATGTTGCCTCCTGGTGGACACTTCTGTAGACCTCAAGGGTGGCGGCGGCGGTCCGCTCCCAGGTGAACGACGCGGCGCGTTCGATGCCGCGGCGCCGCAGATCCTGGCGGAGCCGGTCATCCGTGAGCACGCGGACGGACGCCTCGACGAGACCATCGATATCGAGGGCGCCGGCCATGAGGCCGGCGTCGCCGACCACTTCCGGGAGGGAGCCAGCATTGGACGCAACGACGGGCGTGCCGCAGGCCATCGCCTCGAGCACGGGAAAGCCGAAGCCCTCGTGGAGTGATGGCATCAGGAGCATGTCGGCTGAGCGGTACACCCGAGGCAGATCGGCCGCGGCGACGACACCCAGCTCCCGCACCTGATCGTCGAGACGGAGCCGCGAGATAAGGTCGCGCTGCGGCCCTGAAAAGGCGCCGCCGACCTTCACGAGCTCGATGGGATGCTCGAGGCGGCGGCTGAGCGCCGCGACGACACGGATCGCCGCCTCCACGTTCTTGTAGAAAGCGCAGTGACCCACATGCAGGACGCGGATGGGCGTTCCCGGAACCAGCCGGTCTTCCTGTGGGCACGGCCGAAAGCCGGCGGACACGCCTTCGGGGATTACGACGACGCGGGCAGGGTCAACGTCCACGAACCGCAGCAGGTCCTGGCGTGAGCTTTTGGACACCGCGATGACACGCGCCGCACGTCGAATGCCCGCAAGATTCAGCCGGTTGGCGAAGATGGACAATCGGGGGCGGAGGTCGACGGGGAATTCTCGCGCTGCTAGTTTCATGAGCATGGCGTCGTGGAACGTGACGACGGTGCGCTGAGCAGGGAGCCCCAACGCGGCATGCGCGTAGCCGTGCTCGACGATGTGGTGCACGTCGGCATCCTCGCGGGCTGCGCCCCACGGGTACGCCGCGTAGTGATCGACGTATCCGCAGAGCCGTGCGAGCCTCGGCGGTGCGGCGGCGCGCGCGAGATCCCGTGGGAGGTAGTGGCCCAGCTGAAGGTCTGGTGGCGCCAGGCGTTGAAGAGCGGCGGTCAGTTCGCCGGCGTAGACCTCGGAACTGGTGCGCGCTTCGGCGGGAAGAGTATGCAGCACGCGGACTTTCATTTGCCCTGCCTTCCCGGGTTTGACCGTGGCCGGGTCTCCGCTATCGCTTCGGCGTACAGCTGCTCGTACTGGCAGGCGACGTCCTCCCAGCGGAAGTCACGCGCGCGGGCACGGCCGAGGCGAGCGAGGTTCTCGCGCGCTTCGCCGTCGCGGAGAAGGTCGAGCAAGCATGAACCGAGCTCTTCCGCCTGAACGACACGGCCAAAGGCTCCGCCGGCCAGGATCTCCTGCGCGCCGGGGTTCGGCGTCGCGACGACGGCGGTGCCGCTGGCCATGGCCTCGGCGTAGGGCCTGCCGAAGCCTTCGTAGCTGCTGGGGAGGCAGAAGATCCATGCCTGACGGTAGAGCGCGGCCAATTCGTCGAGCGGGAGGTCCCGGAACGTGCGAACACCGGGCGCATCGACGGAGTCGTCAAAGACAAGCCAGAGCCGGGCACCGGGGATCGCGGGCCTGACGATGCGCTCGAAGTGGTCGAGGAGCAGGTACGCGCGTTTCCTGTCGTGGAGGCGGTGGCCGACGAAGAGGATCGAGGGGTCCGGACTCTTTGCCTCGCCGTCATTGAAGAAGGCATCGGCCACGCCGTTGAAGATGGTGCGAGCGCGCACGAGCGGGAAGTGGCGCATGGCCGCGGCCGAGTCGGAGGCGGTGCGGGTGGCGCGGGCGATGCCGAGGAGCTCGAGCGGGTAGATGCTGGCGAACAGCGCTTTCGTGATGAGGCGGCGCGCGTGGAGAGCCTCGCCGAGGGCGGAGCCGTGGAGCGTTCGTACGACGGGCGTCCTGGTACGGAGGAGATGGTTGTCGCCCATGGCGTGGACGACGTCGAACGAAGAGAAATCCTGGCGGGCTAGCCAGACCCCGAAGCCGAAAATGCCGCCGAGTCTCCCGCTGGCGACGCGCTCGTGCGGGCCGGGCCGGACGACCTGGTACGGCGCGCCGGCGGGGGCGGGGTCGAGCGAGAACATCGTGACGGCGTGGCCCCGGTGCGCGAGCTGGGCCGCCAGCTGGTCGGTGAAGTGACCCACGCCACCCTGAGAGCGGCTGGGGAGAAATCGCTGAAGCATGGCGATGCGGAGGGGTCGTGAGGACTTCCTGCCGGGCGGGACGAGGTCCATCGCGGGCTCGGGCAGTGGACTCAGCCGGGAGGTGTGGAGTGCGCTCATGATGTTCGTGCTCCGCGCGCGGTGAGCGGCGACAGCGCGGGGTCGCTCGCGAACCTGACGACCGCACCGCTCAGGAACCAGAACGGCAGCGCCACAACGGCGAGATCGTAGCCCGCGTACGCAACGAGCAGCTGGAACGAGAAGGTGGCGGCACACAGGCCGGCCGCGGCGACCTGGCCCGCACGCGCGGCCAGTCGATGGGCCACAAACGTCGTGCGAAGGAGCGCCGCGAACAGCCAGAGGTACACCACGAGCCCGACCGCGCTCAGATCACCCGCAACTTTCGCGAGCGAGAACTCGACGAAAAGCGGGATGTCTCCGGTCACATACCGCGTGCCGATGGCGGTTGCGCCCGTACCCAGCCCGATGGGAGACCGAAGGGCGAGACGCAGGTGCTCGGCGTAGGTCATGGTGCGAGCGTAAAAGATGCCGTCCTGATTTCGTATCAAGCCGTCGACCCGCGTGAACGTGCCGGGCGAGGCGATGAGCGCCACGACGACAATGCCCAGCAGCATGGCGAGCGAAGCCAGCGTGGCCGTGCCAACGCTCTTGCGGAGGGCAACGGTCATCAACATCAACGGGGGCAGGAGGACAAGCAGCGATCGCTGGTTTTCGATGACGTTGATGATGATGAGGGCGGCCAGCAACGACCACAGGAGCCAGCGCTTGCCACCGCTGCTACCGAGCAGCAGCCCCATGCAGAGCAGGGTGGCAAGGGAGAGGAAGAGCGCGAATTGAGACGGCCAGGCGAATGTGGCGTTCGGGCGGAAGATGATGGAGGCACCATCGCCGACGATGAAGGTTGCGTTGGCGAATCCCGGCCCAAGGTTCGCGTAGGCCTGCGAACCGGCCAGGTACTGATAGAACCCCAGCAGGCCGACAGGCACAGCGGAGATGAGGATGAACCAAGCAATGCGGCGAATATCCTTCTCGTCGCGGATCATCTCCTGGGCGACAAAGAACAGCGGGACGTAGTACAGCCACGTGCGCACGCCGACCAGCGACTGCTCGAACGACGTGACGTGCGGGTTTGCCATCTGGACGATCACGATGCTGGCGAACACGGCAAGGGGCAATCCGATGGGGTTCGATGGTAGAAGCGAGTCGCGCCTCTGGACGCGGTCGGTGATCACGCGCAGGTATATGGCGAGGACGACGAGGTCTTTGAGCAGGAGAACGCCCGGGTCGTCGAAGAGGTTGCGGAAGTAGCCCTCCACAAACACGATGACGAGAGCGCCATAGACGGCCTGCCTCCAGAACGCGAAGGACAGTGAGAATGCCGCGGCCACGACGAACAACGTGAGCAGGTCGATCCGGTTCCGAGCAGCGGAATCGCCCAGAACCAGCTCCGCGGCCGCGCCCAGGAGCAGCAGGCCCCCGATGGCGATCGAGCCGGTGCGGTCGATGTGGGGTGCGCGAACAGCGATCATGACATGGCCTCCTCTGCCCTTTGTGCGATGACGCTCCACGCGAGTTCGCGGTCGTAGAATGCGCGCCCGTTGCGGGAGAGACGCGAGCGTTCGGCGGGTGATGCGAGCAGGCTGGCGACCTCGCGGGTCAGCGCCTGCACGTCTCCCGGGGCAACGAGGCGTACGCCGCCTTGCCTCAGGTAAGCGGGTGTTTCGCGCCCGTCGTAGGCGACGACGGGGAGACCGTGGGCCAGGGCGGACGCCAGCGTGGTGCTACGGCCCGATGCCCCGCCCCTGTGCGTGTGCACGTACACATCAAGGGACGACAGGCGTCGGGAAACATCGGCCGGCGGGCTTGGGCCGGTCCAGACGAATCTCTCGGCGACTCCCGCCAGCTTTGCGGCGCGGCTGAAGACCGCGCGGTTCCCGGCATCGGCGGGAAGGCCTCCCATCATCAGGAAACGCGCGCGCGGTCCAACCACGCGCGCGAGCGTGATGAGGTCGGCGGGGCGCTTGCCGACTGCGAGCGGGCTGAACTCCCCGACGAGGTGCGCGCCCGCTCCCAGTGACGCTCGGAGTGCCACGCGCTCGGCATCGGTGCCGGGTTCGGGGATGATGCTGGCGCCAACGGGGATCTGCCACACGTCGCGCTTTCCGCGTGTGAATTGGCGTGCGAGGCGCGCCTGGGCGGGGTTGGTGCAGATGGCGCTGTCGCAGGCTGACAGGATGAAGAGCGCCTGCGCGCGGTGGGCAAGCGCGGGCACCATTCGGCGGGGGTCAGGCGATAGCGGCGAGGCGATCTCGTGCATCGTGGCGACGAAGCGGGCACAACCAGCACGGTGGAGGAGCACGGAGAGGAGCGCGGCGCCCGGTGCCACCCCGGCGCGCCCGTATAGCTGCGGGACGTACTGGAAGTTGATCACATCGGGGTTGAGTTCGCGGATAACGCGGGCGTTGCCGACGGCCCCGGACAGGCTCCAGTCGAATACAGGATGGACGCGAACGCCAGATCCGTCGTAGCGAGCGTCGGGGGTCGATGTGACCACCGACACGTCGTGGCCACGTTCGGCAAGGGCGTGGGCGAGATGGTACGTGTAGTCGGCGACACCACCGATATCAGGCGGGTATTCGCCACTGATGAAGACGATGCGCATCGGCCGGACCGCCGCGGGGGACAGCGGCGGGCAACCTGCGGAGTCAGTTGCGAAGGTGGCGCCTACCACGGTGCGGCCTCCACTGCTTCGCGGATGGCGTCGAGGTGATGCCACGGCATGAACCGCTCCGTGATGCGCGCGCGAGACGCACAGCCCATCCGCCGGCGAAGGGATGAGTCATCGAGTAGTCGCTGGATGCGCTGTGTCAGACCGGCGACGTCGCCCGCTTCCACCATGAAGCCGGTCACTCCATCGTCCAGCCATTCGGGGATCGCGCCACTGCGGAAGCCGACGACGGGGACCCCGCAAGCCATCGCCTCGATACCGACAAGACCGAACGGCTCCGGCCAGATAGAGGGCACAACGACGGCCGCGGCCCGCTGGTAGCACTCCAACAGCTCGTCGCGGCCCGTCCACCCCAAGAAGTCGACGCGGTGCCCCAGGCCCAGACTGCGGCTCAAGGCCACGGCGGACGCGCGGGCGGGCCCATCGCCGTTCACGAGGAGCCGGGCATCGTCGGTCAGGCCCGACATCGCCTGGAGCAGCACGTGAAGGCCCTTCTCGGGGACGATACGGCCGGCGAACAGGAGCGTCCTGGAGGAGCGGGGCGGAGGGGAACCGGCTCGCGGGCGGGTGACGCCAGCGAAGTACGGCGCAACGGCGACGCGATCCGGGTCGGCGCCCTGCCTGATCACGCGTCGTCGAACGTACTGGGACGCGGTCAGCACCAGCGGGGCGGTACGGAGGTTGGAGCCGGCGGCCGCGGCGCGACGGTAGAAGGCGGCCGCAGTCGCGGGGTTGCGCACGTACCAGCAGCGCCTGGCGAGGTATCCGGCGATACACGCCGCTCCCTGCGTGCGAGCGCACGGCGCCGCGGAGTCCAGATCGTGATCGATGCCGCTGGGACAGTAGATGTGATTGTGCACGAAGCGGGCGACGTGGTACCGCTTGCGCAGCAAGAGCTCCAACTGATAGTCGTCCATCGCGTGCAGGAGCACCAGGTCCGGGCCGAAGTTCGCAGCGTGGTCGAGCGCGACGCCGCGGTTGTGCGGGGCGCTTGTATGCTCGAATTCGTCGCAGCCGGGGACGACATGGACGCCTTCTCCAGAGTCCGGCGGCCCCTGCCCACAGATGACAGCGACTTCATGGTGGTCGTTGCGAAGCTCGGCCGTGAGGTCCTGCACGTAGCGGCCGATGCCGCCGTTACTGAGATAGTCGCGCGTGATCTGCAGTACTCTCATCGCTGCCCCGCAACACGTGCGACCGCCGCGGCGTACGCGCCGATGGTTCGGGCCGCCACATTCGGCCACGTGATCCCGGATACCGCCTGCATCGCCGCGTCCGCCATCCCCACGCGCTCGGCATGGCTCGACGCGATCAGCGATTCGCAGGCGGCCGCGAAGCCATCGACGTCGCCCGGATCGACGAGGTAGCCGCTGTGACCGTTCTCGATGTACTCCGGTGCAGTCCCCACGGCGCTGGCGACGACAGGCAGACCGGCGGCCATCGCTTCGAGGACGGCGGTGCCGAATCCCTCGAACAGCGACGTGGCGATCAACAGGTCGTGTTGGCGGAACTCATCGAGGACGGACGCATGCGGCAACGGCGGCCGCACAGCCACGCGGCCACGCACGGCCGGGTGGAAGGATTCGAGGATGGTCGCCGGATCGGAACCGGCGCCGAGGATTGTGAGGGAGACACGTGAATCGCGAGAAACGAGGCGGTCGAACACCTTCGGGAGCACGTGCGCGCCCTTCATCCACGTCCATGAACCGCAGAACAAGAGACGCCGCGGCCGCTCAATTGAAGGGAGAGCAAGCCAGAACCAGTCCGGCTCGATGCCGCCCGGGAGGACGAGGACCTGGTCAGGACTTTTCCAGCCGCGGCCTATGACGTAAGCCGCGTCGGCCTGCGTGTGGCAATTCAAGACGTCGGCGGCGCGGATCGACAGTTCGGTCTGCTTCAGGCGCAACGCGCCGAAGTGCAGGCGGTGCCGCAGTGTTGTGCGGAGGCGGCCCGCTTCAACTTCGCGGAGGAACTCCTGCCAGTAGCGGTGCTCGAGGCCGTGCGATCGCGCGACAACGAGCCGCCGGCGGCCCGCCCGGTCGCGGCGCAGCAGCGGCGCGAGGTAGCCGTCGCCGCCGCTGATCTGTATCACGTCGTAGGCGCCTTGCTGCGCCTCCGCACGTCGAACTCGCGCCACCGTCGCCGCCCCGAAGAGGGGGTAACGCAGAGAAGAGCGGCGCAGGATGGCGGGATAGTCATCGAGATACAGGTGGTCGACGGTGGAGCCGAGCTGGCGCATGGCGTTGCTGATGCTGGCGTTGGCGACGGGCATACCGCTGGTCTCGTTTCGACCGCAGGCCATGACGGTGAGGACGCGCAGCGAAGGGCGCACGCTCGCCGTGAGCGCGGGTTCGCATGCCGGTATCGCCGCGACGGCCGTGGAGATCATGATGAGCCTGTCGAAACCCGAGCGCCGTACCGTGGCGTACCGGGGCGGTCTATCTGAATGAAGGTCCTCTTCACCCGCACCTGCCGGACCGCACATTCCGCACGCCGTTGGATGACGGCCAATGCGTTGCGCCGCGTCCGTCGCGATGCCGAACGTTCGATGGAGATTGGTTCGGTTGTCACGATGGAACCACCTTTCAACCGTTGCGCGAGGCGCTGGTCGCCAGCATGTCGATGCCCGCGCCAAGAACCGGGAGAGGGATGTAGCGGTTTGGCGCCCGATACTGTAACGAGCGGATCTCGAAGCCCGCCTCGCGCATCCGGCTTCGAAGCTCCCAGGGCCAATACTCGTGCACGTGGGCGCGATCGTCTGGCCGGCCCGCGAGGCCAGCCAACGCGCGAGACATCCGCCTGGATGGCGCGGCGTACTTCAGCCGATTGGGAGTCGTAAGACGGAGCGTCCCGCCGGGCACAAGGACGCGATGAAGCTCGGCCAGCAGGGCGGCTCCCTGCGAAGGGTCAACGTGTTCGATGACTTCGCGCAACTGGATCCAGCGGAATGTCGCGTCCCGAAACGGAAGGCACGCGGCCTCGCCCAGGAACAGGGTGCCGAGTCCGTACCGGGCCCTTCCGGCGAGGAGCACGCTTGGAAGCACGTCGACCCCACAGGCGAACTCGCCTGCGCGCTCGACCATGGCCACCCAGATCCCGGTGCCCGCGCCGACGTCGAGGAAGGGTCCCCGAATGCCGAATCGAGCGATTTCCTCGGCCACGAGAGCGGCGAGCGGCTCTTCGTCGCGATCCAGCAGAAGGCGCTCCATGCGCGCAACCCCGATGGATGCGCTGTGGCTCCTGGTGAGGGTTCGGGCGCTCATGAAGGCGCCTCGCACATGAAAAGGTACGCGGGTGGCCGCAGCAGGTTTTCTACGTGGGTGGTTCGCAGCACGGTGCGGACGGCGCGGCGCATCTTGTTTCGGGAGAAGTCGAGCGCTCGCCAGCTCGTGTTCACGGCTCCGGCCATGTTGAGGTAGTAGCGGATGTCGTTGAACGTCGTAGGAATCTCGCAGGCGTTGTGCACGGTCTCTGACCAGCGGCGGTCCCGTTCAAGGCCGAACTGCGCGACGGGAGATTCGTGGATGAACAGCGTGCCGCCCGGCTTGAGGCAGCGCAGCACCTCGCGCAGGGTAGGTATGGGCGAGAGCGAGTGGTGCAGGGCAGCAAACAGGAACGCGGCGTCGAGGCTGTCTGACTCCAGGGGAATGCTGTTGAAGTCGCTTGTGACCAGGGTGAGCTTCGAAAAGTCGCCGCCCAGGTCTTCGTACACCTGCGTCCCCACCTTTTCGAGGAACCCGAGCGAAAGGTCCTGCGCGTAGACCCGTTCGACGGCGGGCAGGCGCGAGACCTTGCCGGAGAGCCAGCATGAGCCGGCGGCGATGTCGGCCACCGAACCATGGACACGGGCGGCAAGCGCGTCATCGGCCAGAAGCGCGTCGAGCACGGCCTCTGAGAAGGGCTCGAGCTTCTCGCGAAGGCGTCGCCAGGCCGTTTTCTGATCGTTGCCCCACTCGCTGGCGAAGGCGTCCGCACCACCGAACTCGTAGTGCTCGTACTCCACGTACGCACGTTCGCCCTTGCGAGGCAAAGCGCCCTCGACGACGGGGACGGAGGCAGGAGTTGCCAGAAGCTGTTGCGCGTTCATATCACCTCATCGAATCCGTTGCAGGTGCCCCATGCGGTCAACAGCCCGCACGAGCTTGAATGTGCCTTCGTCGACAACATCGCTGACGGCGCGCTGGACGTCGTCACAACCGCGGCGGTACTGGCCGAGAGGAAACACGTCGTCGAGGAGCACGTGACCACCGATCCGCACGCGCTTACCCCATCGCTCCAGGTCCGACCGCACGCCCTCGTAGCGATGATCGCCGTCGATCAGGACGAGGTCGGGCGTCCCGACGTCGAGCTCCATCGACGTGGAGTCGCCGATCAGGAGCCGCGCGTCGACCGAGAGGCGATTGCACATGTCGCGGATCTGCTCGTCGTGCGGGCGGGCGAATCGCTCGTCCGGGGATTCCGATTCGAGCGAGCCGTTGTCGATGGACCAGAGCGTGCCGTGGGGGGAGATGGCGGCGGCCAGGACGACCGTGGCCCCACCCTTGTACCGGCCGATCTCGATGGCGGTGCGGACGCCAGAGCGGCGGGCGAGGCCAAACATGTAGGCGAGCTGTCGCGGGGTCATGAGGGCCACGCCGAACGCAAAGGGGGTGCTGGGCAAGAGGCCGGCCAGATCTTCGAACTGGACGCGAGGGTTCGGTTCGAAATCGAACTGGACGCCGTCCAGCATCATATGTGCGTAGACCCGGCGGCCGAGCGTGTCGGTCACCATTTCGCAGTCGCGATCGAAGATGCGTTCGACCACGCTACGCCGGAAGGCCTCGGACGGTATGCCGGGGACGGCCGCCGCGAGCGCGGAGAGCAATGGCCTGACGGCGCCGCGGATCGACGATCGTGGGGGCGCGGCGGGGATGGGTACGGTTGGGTCCATGGCAGCGTTCACAATCACCTCACGACTTGATCAGATAGCGGCCGGTGTAATCGATGTAGTGCAGGTACGCGTCCGGCGCGTGGCGGCCGAGAAACTCGTCGGTGGCGCGGCGACAGCCCTCGAAGTGGCCGTAATCGTCAATGACGACGACCCCGCCGGGCACGACAAGATCGTAGAGGTGCTCGAACACGGTGCGGGTCGACTCGTACCAATCGCCATCGATACGCAGGACGGCGATGGCACCGAGAGCTTCCCGCGCGATGGGGATCGTGTCCTCGAACCAGCCTTTGTGTACGACGACCGAGGACTCGGGGTAGCCGACACGGCCGACGATCAGATCGAGCGCTTGCTGCGGCGAAGCGACGTTCACGCCGGGGGACGACGGTGAAGCGCTCCGCATCAGGTCCATTGCGGCTAGGCCGTCGACGTCGGCGCGGGGTTGCGGCATGCCTTCGAAGGAGTCGAAGAGGTGGAGCGGCCGCCGCGCTGGGCCTTCCGCAAGGTTCGCGAGGGCCATCATGGCGGAGGCGCCACCGCGCCACACACCGCATTCAACCAGCGATCCGGGCAGTCCGCAGCGTTCGACGTAGGCGACCTGCTCGTACAGCGTGACCAAGCGCTCGTACGAGAGCTGGGTGTGTGAACCGACCTGTGCAATAGCTTCCCGTGCGGGACCCTCAAGGTCGTAGCCCTTGTTGACGGCGCTCAGCGAAGCCAGGGACGTGGAGCCGCCGAAGCCGTTGGCGGCGGAGTTCCGCAGGCGGTCGCGAACACGCCGAAGCGGCGCCACCAAAGGCTCACGAAGTGTGCTGACCATGCGGGACCTCCTGCACCACGGGCTGTGGCGCGAACTTCGGCAAGAGATTCGTGATACGGCCGGCCAGGGCAGCGATGTCCGGACGAAGGCAGGCTAACGCGGCGAGCGACACGGCCGGAGCAACCGTGCTCGAAACGCCTACGCCCGCACCGGCAGTAAGCCAGAGCGCGACCGCGCCGATTGTCATCGCGACAACCCCGGCACCGACGGCGGAAACCGGCGCCCCGTCTCCAAACCGAAGGACGGCGGCGCCGAGCAGCGCGGCGAGATAGGCGCCGTAGCCCACAAGGAGGGCGGCTGCGACCCCTGTTGTCTCGCCGCGCGGCGCGACGCCGACGACGGCCGCGGTCAGCAGCGGGGTCAGTACGCACAAAAGCGCGAGGTTCAACCGCTGGCTGCCCGCCGCGTTGAGAGCCTCGGCGAGAAAGATGATGGGAAAGAGCAGGCCGGCGGTAATGAGAAGCAGGGCGTACGGGGTGGCCGCGCCCGTGAACTCGGAACCGAGCAGGAGCCGCATGACGGGGCCCGCCGTCGCGACGCCGAGTATGACGGCGGGCACGACGACGAAGAGACTCCCCGCAACAAGTCTATCGAGCTGCCGGGCGAACAGGGCACGGTCGGCCGCCCAGGAGCGGGCGAGAAGCGGGAACATCGTCGCGTTGAGCGCGATGGGCACAACGACGAGCTGCTGCGGCGCGCGGTTGGCGGCATGAAACAGGCCGGTGGCGCTGATGCTGTAGGCTCCAAGGATCAGGACCGGGATCTGCTGCCAGCCGACCTTGAGGGTGCTGGCGGCACCGACAGGCCATGCCTCACGGATCAAGGCGGGCCAGTGGCCGCGGGGCGGCGTGCGCTGCCGTGTCCCGCCACGGAAGAAGCGCCGCCGAGTGAGGAGCGCGATCCATGCCGTCTGCACGATGACCGCGATCAAACTTGCGACCGCCAGCCAGACGATCGACCCGCCCACGGCGGCAAGTACTGCGACGCTCAGAACGAAGGCGAGCAGGGCCTGGGCGAGAGACGGCGCGAGGAGCTCGTTCAGGCGCAGGTCCGCCTGGAACGGCATCGACAGGATGTTGACGGGACCGATGAGGAGGGAGAGGCCGTAGAGCGTCGCGCCATACTTGACCGGATCCGGATACCGCAGGACGAACACTCCCAGAACCATGCACAGGTAGCTGCCGCACGAAACGAGCGCCTGCAACCTCGCGGCGCTGCTGAGAATGCCCGCACGCTCGCCGGGCCGCTGTGAAATCTCGCGAAGAACGATGGTGGCGAGTCCCCAGTCGTTGAAGACGACGTTGAAGAGCGCGACGTAAGCGAAGAGCAGCGCGTACTGACCCAGACCGTCGCGGCCCAACTCGCGGCTGAGGAGCGCGATCAGGGCGATGCCCAGCACAACTCTCACGATGGGCGGAAGCAGCTGGGCGATGGTGTTCACCGCGGCGCGCGATGTCAGATTGGCGGGGCCGGTAAGGGCCGGCTCCACACTCTCACGAGACGCGACGCGCTGGACCAAACGTGTTGGTATCGTCACGCAGCCGCCTTCTGTTCGCTCAAGACCTGGCGGTACCAGCCGACCGTTCTGCTCAGCCCATCATCGACGGACACCCGTGGCGACCAGCCCAGGACCGCCCGGGCCCTGCTGCTATCGACATACTGGCAATCGATCTCATTGCTCCCGGGGCCGGCGCCACGAACATCGGGCGGAAGGTCCGGGCGGCCGCACAGGTGCGCGACGCGTTGGACAAGGCTGAGGGCGGAGATCGGCCGGCCGCTGCCGAAGTTGAACGCCGGGCTATCACCGACGGCCTCGTCAGGGCAGGCACCGAGGGCGAGGTAGGCCTCGACGGCATCCTCAACGTAGACGTAGTCGCGTTCCGGCGTGCCATCGCTTCGAATGATGGGACGCTCGCCGGTGAGGATGGAGCGGATCGTGCCGGGGACCAGGCGGCTGAAGTTGAAGTCGCCGCCTCCGTAGATGTTCGCGCAGCGCGCGACGGTGACCGACTGACCGAAGCCCAGGCGGTAGCTGCGCGCGAGCAGGTCGGTGCACGCCTTCGAGACCTCGTAGGGCGCTGTCCCGAGCAACGGAGAGTCTTCCGTGTACGGGAGAAACGGCTGCTGGCCGTAGGCCTTGTCGCTGGACGCGACGACGACGCGCGTCACGCCGGTCTGGCGGCAGGCTTCGAGGATGGTCCACGTACCGCGAATGTTCGATTCGAAGGTCGAGAGCGGTGACCTGTTGGCCGGACCGACGATGGCCTGGGCGGCGAGGTGAAAGCAGGTGTCGACCTCGTATTCGTTGAGGGCCCGCTCGACCAGCTGGTAGTCGGCGATCGACCCACGGACGACGTTCGCGCGAGCGTGCAAGCCGAGGAAGTCCAGGTTGGTGTGAGCCGCCTCATCGCGGAGGATGAGGGTGACGGCGGCCTGCCGCTCGATGAGTGCCTGCGCGAGCCAGGAACCGACGAAGCCGCCGGCGCCGGTCACGAGCACGCTGCGTCCCTGCCAGTCGTTATCAGGCAATTCGGGCCTCCTCCCAGGTGCGCCAAGGCGCGTGTCCGCACGACCAGGCGGCGTTCAGGTCCACGTTGTCCTTGTAGGTGTCCATGCAGGCCCAGAAGCCCCGGTGCTGGAAGGCCATGAGCTGCCCTTCGTCAGCCAGGCGCACGAGGCACTCGCGTTCCAGGTCGGTGTTCTCGTCGAGATAGTCGAACACGCGACGATCGAACACGAAAAAACCGCCGTTCACCCAGCCGTCCATGCGCGGTTTCTCATCGAACCGCGTGACGCGCTGATCGCCGTCGACATCGAGAACGCCGAGCGTGAGGCGAGGTTGCACGACGGTAACCGTGGCCACGCGGCCGTGCTCACGATGGAAGTCGAGCAAGGCGCGCAGATCCACGTCCGAAACGCCGTCGCCGTACGTGGCGAAGAAGAGATCGTCGGTGAGGTACGGCTGGAGCCGCTTGATGCGCCCGCCGGTGTTCGTCTCGAGCCCGGTGCTGCCGAACGTGATGCTCCAGTCTTCTCGATTGTCGCCGAGAAGCTCCGGGACGTTGCCGTTGCCGAGGTGAAGGCGCATGTCGCGCCTGCGCCAGCTGTGGTAGTCGAGAAAGTACTCCTTGATGCGGTCGCCGAGGTAACCGAGGGCGAGCACATAATCGGTGAAGCCGTGCTGGGCATAGGTCTTCATGATGTGCCAGAGGATCGGCTTCCCGCCGATCTCGACCAGCACCTTTGGTATGGCCTCCGTGTACTCACGAAGGCGCATGCCCTTGCCGCCGCAGAGGATTACGGTCTTCACTTCAGGCTGCCTCCTTGCTGTGGACCTGCAGACGTTGCAGAACACCCGCGGCCGTCATGCGGCGGCGCGCATCCGCGAAGGCATCGTGCAGCTCATGCTGCGATGCTGCCCATTCGACGTATTCGCGCACAATGTCCTGCTGCGAGACGAGCGGCTGCCAGCCGAGGCTCCGGAGCTTCGAGACATCGGAGACGACGTGGCGGCTATCGCCAACACGGAAGATTCCCGGGACCTCGGGCGCGACCTTTGCATTCGTTGACGCAATCACCATCCGGGCGAGTTGGAGCACCGATACGCGGCGATCGCCACCCACGTTGTAGGCCTGAAAACAGGCGCGGTCGTCCTCGAGCGCAAGGAGATTCGCGCGGACGACGTCGTGGACCGAGACGTAGTCGCGCAGCTGTCCTCCGTCCTCGAACAGGACAGGTGGTTCTCCGCAGAGCGCGCGCATGGTGAAGGAGCGCAGGGCGCCGGAGTAGGCGTTGCGCAGCGACTGGCGCGTGCCCTGGACGATTGAGTAGCGGAGGGCGACGCTGGGGATGCCGTACTGCCGGCCCAGCGTGAGCGCTATCTCTTCCTGGGCGCGCTTCGACAGGCCGTAGCACGTCTGTGGATTGGCGTAGGTCTCCCTGATGGGGAGGACATCCATCGGTCCGGAGCAGACAGGGCAGATGACATTCCACGCCCCGAGGTCGAGCTGGGCGCGCGGGCGTGGGCCGGGCTGCTGGTCGCCATGCGACGCGCAACGGTAGAGCCCCTCGCCAAACACGGCCTGCGAGGAGGCGACGACGATCTTCCGGACAGGGAAGCGCTCGTTCACGATGATCTCGTAGATAAGGGCGGTACCGGCCGCGTTCGTGGTGAAGAAGCGGCTGAAGTCGGTGAGGTAGTCCTGATAGGCGGCGAAGTTGAAGACGAAGTCGATGCCATCAAGGGCCGCCGTGAGTTCCGAGCGGTCGGCGATCGAGGCGCGGCGCAGGTCGATGCGCGGGTCGACGTAACCCGGCCATGCTCCGGTGTGCACCGGTTGCTCCAGCGAGTCCAGGATGCGCACACGATGCCCGCGTGCGAGCAGGGCGTCCGCCGTGTGAGAGCCGATGAAGCCTGCGCCGCCGATGATGAGGGTGTTCATGGCCTGCTTACCTCTCCCTGCAGCATGGCCCGCGGTGTGCGGAGGATGATCGAGAGGTCGAGCCACAGCGAGCGGCGCTGCACGTACTCCAGGTCCAGCGCGAGCATCTCGCTAAAGCTGGCGCGGCCACGTTTCCGGACCTGGTAGAGGCCGGTGATCCCCGGCTTCACGGCCAGGCGCAGGCGCTCGTGCGGGCGATACAAACCGTACTCGTACGCAATGGGCGGACGCGGCCCGACCAGGTTCATCTCTCCGCGCAGGATGTTGATGAGCTGCGGGAGCTCATCCAGGCTGGCACGGCGAAGCCAGCGGCCCACCCGTGTGACCCGAGGGTCGTCGACCACCTTGAAGACGGGCGAACCGGCCGGGTCGCGGGTGTAGGGCTGGTCGTCGCGGACGAAGGCGCGGATCCAGTCGCGATGTCCACTGTCGTCCTGCCCTATCTTCATGGTTCTGAACTTGTAGTACGTAAATGTGCTGCCAAGCTGCCCGACGATCGGCATGCGAAACAGGACCGGACCGGGTGAGGTGAGCTTGATGAGGAGCGCAATAGTGAGCCACAGCGGCACGAGCGCCACTATCAAGCCGAACGCAATCGCGCGATTGTACGCGGCGGTGACAAGGTCATACCCGCGGTGGCCACTCGAGTGCTCTTGCGTTCGTGACGCGGCCAGTCGTTCGGTTCGTTTCGCATAGTCGAGGTTCATGACTCTTGCTCCACAGCCGTTGCGGCGTACGGGCGAAACTGCCAGAACGCGGCGGTGTTGACCTCGTCGACCCGTGATCGGCGGAACGCGAGGAGGCGATGCCAGAGGATCTGGATGTCCCGCCAGACGGAGTAGTTCCGGACGTACTCAAGTTGCACCGCCACCATCGAGGCCTCGTCGAACTGCCTGGCGTCGGCCCAAACTGCGGACGTGAGACCGGGCTTCATCATGCGCAGCTCCGGCAGGACGCCGGACGCCCCCGTTCCGATGGGCGCCGGGCCGACGATGCTCATCTGACCGCGGAGAACCGCGACCGCGGCGGGAAGCTTCGAAACCGCACGGGGGCCGGTACCGGCGAGCGTGTAGACCGAGAATGGACGGTCCCGGACATCGAGAAGCGTGTGGCGGTCGAAGACCGGCCGGCGGGACATGCACCGGTTCGCGGCGCGAGCGAGCGCAAGGGGGCCGAGGATCAGGAGGAGGGCAGAGGCAGCAGCCACGTCGAACGTGCGCTTGATGGCAGCCTCCAGGCCGGTGATTCGCACCTCGTGCATGGCATACAGCGGCACGCCGGCGCGGCTGACGACGTTGATGTGCCCCGTGAGCGACTCGTCACGGCCGGCGAGAACCCGGACCTCGAACCGCCACGACGCGTGTCCACCGAGAATGGCGCGCCGGCTCTCCCAGGGTGTGGCGAGCGGGTTCACGAAGACTTCATCCACGCCGAGTGGCCCGGCGCGATCGAGCTCGTACGCCGCACCGAGCACCGGCCACTCCCCTGAACCAATGCGTGATCCGACGGACCGGAAGTCATCGAGAAAGCCGACCAGGTCGAATCCAGAGTCCGAAAGGTGGCGGGCCAGCAGAAGCGAGCGTTCGTCGACGCCCACGATGACCGCGCGCGGGCGGAACGCACCACGGAGACGCGCTGCGTAAACGACGCGGCGCGCGGCCATCCGCTGGACTCCCGAAAACGCGGTAAGGGCCGGCAGGAAGGAAATCAGCCAGGCACGCGGCATCATGTGCGTGCCTAGCAGGAGATCGGCCACGACAAGGGAGACCGAAAACACGACCGCGGCCTGCACGACGCGCGCATACTCGTCCGTGCCGGACAGGAGCCGGGTCCGTCCATAGAGCCCCCACCCGGCGAGCATCGCGAGCCAGCACGCGACGAGCGTCACCGCTGCCACCAAGTAGCCTCCGGGCGACAAGCCGGCCGGACGCAGGCCATACGTCACCGCCAGCGCGGCCGCTGCCGCCACCCCATCGAGGAGCAGCAGGGCGAACGCATAGGACGCCCAGTCCCTTCGAACGGACCCATCACCGCGGACCAGCGATTCAGGCAGCCAGCGCATTGACAAGCACCCTCGCTCCACTCGGCTCAAATCGAAACTTCATCGCTGAGAGGCCCTCGCCCTCGAGGGCGGAAATGATGTCCTGCTGCCGTCCATCGCGAGCGAACACGATCATGAATCCGCCGGCCCCGGCGCCGGCAACCTTCGCGCCGAGCGCCCCTGCGGAACGGGCGACCTCGTAGGCATGGTCGGTCCTCTCGTTGGTGACGCTGGCGGCGGCTCGCTTCTTGGCCCGCCAGGCGTCGTCAAGCAGTGCCCCGAAGTCATCGAGCCTGCCTTCGGCCAGGAGATCGCGCGCGCGATACGCCTGGCACTTCATCTCGTCTGAAGCACGCAGGGTGTCCGAGCGGTTCTCCCTGATGTTGCGACGCTGCTGCGAAAGGACGGAAGAGGCCTGACGGCAGACGCCCGTGAAGAACAGCAGCACCCGGCGCTGGAGGGCCAGCTGCGTATCGGTGGAGACGTTCAGCGGCGTGACAGCGACCGAGGAGTCGGGGTGGAACTCGATGAAGTTCAACCCACCGAATGCGGCCGCGTACTGATCCTGCTTGCCGATCGGTTGTGCGAGGCGGTTGATCTCGATGTCGCAGGCAAGTTCCGCGATCAGCGACGGCGGGAGGTGCTTTCCGCAGTAGGTCGAGAGCGCCTTGACCAGCGCGACCGTGACGGTGCTGGACGATCCCAGGCCGGTGCCAGGCGGGACCTCCGACGAAAGGAAGATCGAGAGGCCTTCGTAGATGGAGAACTCGTCGAGGACGGCGCGCGGCAGCCGCATATCGTCTTCAGCATCGCGCGCGCACGGGGCTTCGTGACGGAAGAAGGTGCGATAGTCCGACGACGAGACTTGAACGCTGCCTTCGGCGTTGCCGAGGACGACGTAGAAGTACTTGTCGATGGCGGCGCTGAGCACGGCGCCGCCAAACTGCTCGTAGTAGGCCGGCAGGTCTGTGCCACCGCCAAAGAAACTGACTCGTACTGGCGCGCGCGCGATCAACATCCAGCGTTCCCTCGCTCGTTATCCGGCGGCAGCCGCGAATTCGTGGACGTACTCGTCCGGCTCGACCAACTCCTCGCGCCCGACGCGCTCGGCGTCCCACTGAGAGCGCGGAACCCGGCGGACGGCGGTTGCGAGCAAATGGTTGAGCAACAGGTGGACGTCTTCCACGGGTCCGTAGTCGGCACTGCCGACGACGAGCGCCACATCGGCCTCCTGTGCCAGCGGGCCGCCTCCGAATCCTGAAAGGCCCAGCACCGAGGCGCCGCGACTGTGCGCCAGCTCGACGGCGGCCATGATGTTGGGAGACTTGCCGCTGGCGGAGAACGCGACCACGACATCGCCGGGCGCGAGAACCTGGGCGAGTTGCAGCGTGAATACCGACTCGTACCCGACGTCGTTGGCCCAGGCGGAGAGGATGGCGACGTTATCGCTGAGCGAACGGCAGTTCAGGGGCAATCCTTCGGTCTCCGCGGTGGCGCGGCAGAGGTCGGCGGCCATGTGGCTCGCGGTGGTAGCACTACCGCCGTTGCCGATGACGTAGACCGCGCTCCCGCGATCGCGCGCATCGAAGAGGAGCTCGGCGGCCCGCACGATCGCGGCACGATCGAGGCTGTCGACGGCGCCAACAACATCACCGAGGTACTGATCGACAGCACTGCGGATCGCGTGGCGGCGCGGATTCGCGATACGCGTGGACTGCACCGCAACATCCACCTGCCGTAGGCGGTCGACCGACCCAATGTCCCAGCACGCGCCGTCAGTGTTGAGGCCGAAGAGCGTACGGTCTCTGCGAGCAAGAGCGTTGAAGACATCGCGCCCGAAATCCTGCGGCCCGCCAGCAGCGATGTCGCGCAAAACCGCCGGATCGAGGACATAGAGGCCCGCGTTCGCCCACGGATCCTCGCCGACTTCCCCGGGATCGGGCTTCTCTATGAACTCGGTGATCCAGCCGCCAGCGTCCTGGCGGACAATGCCACACTGGGTTGCGTCGTCCGGCCGCCGCAGCGCGATGGTGACGAGCGCGCCGGCCTGGCGGTGCTGATGCATCAGCTTCATGGGGTCGATGAGCGTGAAGACGTCGCCATAGACGACGAAGAACGGGCCGCCGGCAAAGAACGGCTCCAGCGCCTTGACCGCACCGGCGGTCCCGAGGAGTTGCGGTTCGAACGAGTAGAGGATGTTCGCGCCGAAACCGGATCCGTCACCGAAGTAGTCGGCGATCACGTCGGCGTGAGAGTGGACGTTGATCGCCACGTCGCGGACGCCACTCTTCACGAGCAGGCGGATCGTGTGCTCGAGCAAGGGCACGCCCGCGATGGGCACCATCGCCTTCGGCAGACGATCCGTGAGCGGGCGCAGACGGGTTCCCTGCCCGGCGGCCAGAATCATGGCCCGTGGGGCCACCGTGCGTCCGCTCGTGGACGTCGCGCTGTGGCCGTTGTTCGAAGCGGGTGCGAGCCCTGTTGCGGCGCCCGCGGGGTTGGCGCCATTCCGGTGTGCCCTTGACGTCACTACGCACCTGTCCTTTCGATGCCGTACTCGATGACGTAGTCGATGCTGAGATCGAACCGGACGCCGTCCGGAGATAGGCCGGCGGGCTCTCCGTTGATCGTCAAACCCGCGAGCCGCATGCCTTCGGGCGGCGTCACGTGAAGCACGACCGGCATTGCATGTTGGCCGGCCTGCTTGCGCAGCGTGAGGCGATAGACGGCGCTGCTGCCTTCCACGCCGACGACCGGCGGCGTCACGTACTCGAACGTGAGCTGGCGGCGTGCGTCGCGATCGACCGTAAAGAACCGCCCGAACACCGTCAGGCCGAGTTCCGAGCCGTACTCCTCGAGGCCGACCGATCCCTGCTGATCGCGCACATCGACGATCGCGCTCTGCGGAGGCACGTAGAGCCGGGCGTAGTCGCCATAGACCCCACCCAGCATCAGCTTCCTGGCCAGCGATGGATCCCGGCCGGCTTCCCATGGCGCGAGGTTGTTGAAGTAGTCGATTGTCAACGTGTTGTGCGCCGCGCCCGCGCTGTCGATCCGTGCGTCTATATCGAGCGACTGTTCGACGACCGCGTTCAGCTTGGTGCCGTTCACGCTGGCATCGACGAGCATGATGAAGTCGCCACCGTCGTAACGGACTTCTCCTGACAACCCCAGGTTTCTGACGATCTCCTGTTGCCCTTCATCGTGCGGATAGATAAGGAGCTCCTTCTGCTCGCCGAGCTGCTGCAGCAGGTCGAGGAACTGGCTCCAGCCGCCAGGCCGGGGGTGGAGCGCGCGATCCAGCACGTTGTGCGCGAGGAGCGCGACGAATTCTTTGCGGTCAGCCTCCGGCTGGGAGGGGTCGCGCGTATACTTCTCTGTTAGCTCGAACACGTTGCCGGTAGTGGCGACCGCGTCATATTCGGGCACGGGCACGGGTCCGGTGATGGCGAGCAGGTGCTCGAGCGTGCGCACGTTGATCCCGATGACGCCATCGACCTGGCCACCACCGCCGAGGGAGTAGAAGCGCTCGGCCTCGCGGGCAGCCGTCGGAAAGTCCGGCGACCAGTTTGAGACTGTGAGGTTCCAGGTCACGCCCTTGAGCAGGTAGCGGTCGAGCGCGGCGGGCGGAGCCTGGTACGCGCCCGTTGCGCGCATCCAGTCGAGCCCGAACTCGACTGCGTCCGTGAACTCCAGCGTCGTGATCGCGCCGCGGTCAAGGCACAGGAGGCCAATCACGCTGACCAGACCGCCCGTGGGCAGGAGCTCGGCGTCGTTTTGCGCAAGCACGAGATAGCACTTCGGCCGATCAAAGCCGAGGAAGGCGGGCAGGAAGCGCTCGGCGTCGCCGTAGGTCTCGACAAGCCGCGAGAGGCGGTCGCGGCGTGCGTCAAAGTCGTTGAAGGCGCTGGAGAGCGGCGGCAGGAGGGCGTCATCGGCGATTGGCTCGCGGAGCGCGTCGATCGTCGTTAGGCGCTGCTCGATCACATCGAAGGGCGCGCGCGTCCGGTCGAGGGCTTCGAGGCTCTTCTCGAGCAGAGTGCCTTCGCCTTCAGCGCGGACCTGCGCAACCTGGTCAGCCGCCTCGACGCCGGCTGCGCCGATAGCACCGGCCTCTTCACCGATTTCAGCGAGGCCGTTGAACGCGCGCGCCTGTGTCGAGACGACGGGCGCTCGCCCACCGATCCACATCACAGGGTCGCGCCGCACCATCGCGTGGGCCGATGCGAAGCTGCGCTGCGCAGACTCGAACGCGCGGCGGGCTTCCGCCAGTTCGTCCGATGTTGCGTCAAGCCGTTTCGTTTCCAGCACTTCCTGACCTCGCTGGAGCGATGAACGCCCCTGATTCATCTGGCGAGCGACGATCGCCATTCGATATGTCTCGATCGCGCCGAGAGCCAACAGCGCAGCGATCGCCAGGACCAACAGTTGTCTGCGCCGCCTTACTCGCACCCGCCGTTGGGGCGGGCGGCCGGTTAATGACGCGGACACGTGCGGTGGCTCCTATCTGATCTGTGCCGCGGTTGGCGCGGCTTCGGGTCTAGCAGGCCCCACCGGGGGTCAGGAGCGAGGCGCGCCCCTGGCCGCGGCGGATACGCCTCGCCAACAGCATCAATACGGCACCCGCCGTCAGGAGCAGGAGGGCGGTCGGCCCGATTGCATCGGAACCCGGACCACTTCCCGTACTGGGCAGCTCTATGGGCGCGAGCGCTGGTTGTGCCACGCCGAGCACGACGCCGACTCTGCCGGCGAAGGTGCCACAGATGACCTCTACCTGAATCGTGCCGGGGGTCGTGCCAACATTGAGCGTCGTGCGGACGACACCGGAGGCGTCCGTCGTGACGTCCCGGGGCGAAACGCTGGCGCTGTTGCCCGGCTGACTCGCGACGTAGGCGACGCACGCCTGGTCCGCAAGCGGATCGCCGCTGGCGTCGCGAAGGGTCGCGGTGATGGCCACCTGCTGGCCGGCGACGGCCGTGGTCTGCGATGCCACGACGCTCACGCTGCCATCGGGCGGGGGATACTGCGCGTGCGCAACTCCCGCGGTGGCGGCCATCAGGATCATCGAAGCGACAATGGCTGCGAGCGGTGTGATCCTGCTCATGTCTTCCTCCTCATTCCTTCTGTGTTCGACGCCGGACAGCCGGCGCCTGCTTCTGCCCAGCGGGGACCGGGTCCCCGCTGTTACTCACGCAACGTCTTGCTTGCCGTTGTCCCCACGCCGGCCGAGGCCGATGACGCTGTCACCGCGGCCGAGGCTCGTTGATGGACCTGCCCCCACCGTCGCCAGGGCCGGCAAACGCCTCGGCCCGCGGCCGTTCTTGCCACCTGATCCGTCGCGGCCCCGGACGGCGTAGGCGCGGTCGTAGTAGTAGGAACCGTAGGATCCGCGGCCGCGCCTCACCTTGTTGAGGACGACGCCGAGGATGTTTGCATCGGCGCGAGCGATCGCGTGGTAGGCGGCGCGCAGAGCGCTGGCCCGCGTGCGGCCCTGCTCCACGACGAGGATCGTGGCATCGGCCTTCGCCGCCAGGATGCGCGCGTCGGCGACCGCAAGCAGCGGTGAGCTGTCGATGACGATGAGATCGACTTTCGACTTGATCTGTTCGATGACGGCATCGAACCCCACCCACTCCAGGAGCTCGGTCGGGTTCGGCGGGAGCGGGCCGCTGGGCACGACGAAGAGGTTCGGGTGGCTCGTGGGAATCAGCGACTCATCATCGAGAGACGCGCCATCGAGCAGAACGGAGGTCAAACCCGTGGTGTTTTCAAGCCCGAACGCGCGATGCAGGGTGGGCCGGCGAAGGTCGGCATCGACCAGTGCGACACGCTTGCCGGACTCGGCGCAGGCGAGGGCGAAGTTCGCGGAGGTCGTGGATTTGCCATCACCGCTGTTGGCGCTGGCGACGAGGATGACGCGCGCGGGCCTGGCAATGGAGCTGAACTGAATGTTGGTGCGAAGGATCGCGTAGGTTTCAGCCTCGTGCGTTGGGAGGCCACGCGTGCTAAGCGGGATGCGGTCCTTATCGTGCGGGAGGCGGCCAACTTCCCCGAGCGTGGGAAGGCCCGCGGCGAGGCTCACGTCATCGGAGGACTTGATGGTGTCGTCCAGGTACTCGATCAACAGGGCCAGACCGCCCGCGAGGACGATGCCCATCAAGACGGCCAGCGCCACGTTGAGGCGGAGGTTGGGCGAGATAGGTACGGACGGCACGGAGGCGGGCTCAACCACTCGTGTCGTGCCGGCGCGCGTCAGGGCATCGCTGCTCTCCTCCTGCACGAAGGTCTGCGCCACCTGGTTCGCCAGCCGGGCGGCCCTGGCGGGGGACTGATCGCTCACCGAGACGGTGACGAGCTGGGTGTCCTTGACCGCATGGGTATCGAGCTTCGAGGCGAGTTCGTCGACGGTGAGGCCGGGCTCACCCGACTGCGCCACAACGGACTCCAGGATAGGCCGCTTGGTGATGAGCTCGCGGTATGTCTTGGTCAGGCGTTCGCTGGTCAGCACGTCGCTGTAGACGATCGAACCGGGTGTTTCGACCTGGTTGATGAGCAGCGTGGCCGAGGCCCTGTATGTGGGGGCGATGGTGCTGGTGACGAAGAAGGCCGCGGCGCCGGCGATCGTGGCGCCCGCGATCAGTAACCACCACCAGCGGCTCAGCAAGGCAAGATACTGCGTCGCGTCGGTCGGCCGGAGAGATTCGTTCGGGATGCCATTCGTTGCACTCATGTGGCCTCGTCTTCCAGACAGTGGTCGCAGATGTGCATGCCATCGACACGCCGTCAATGCAATGCAGGGCGCAGCCTAACCGGGAGGCGCATAAGGGAATCAAGGAAGAATGTCACCGCAGATTCTCGACCTGATAACAGGTCTGTCTCACGATCTGGATCTTGGGGAGTTCCTCCGGTGCAAGTCGACGAGCAGACGGCAGTCGGGCGCCGTGAACGGGCCTCGCTTGATCGAGTAATGCGGCGGGCGAAAAACGTGGCTACGCCGCGGCGGTGCGCGATCCAGGATCCGCGCCGTCTCCATCTGTTGCGAGGACGATGGGCGCGACGTCCCGCAAAAGCTCGCGGGTGTCATCGATGAGTCGCACGGGGTCGCTGACGTCGCCGGACAGGGCGTTACCGGCGATGCGAACCTTCCACGCCTGGCCTTTGTGCGCTTGCTTGAAGGCGCCGCGGAGGGCGCCGTACAGCTTCTCTTCCGTATGCTCGAACACAACAGGAACAACGCTGGGCGCAAGGACGGCCAGTTCATCGGGCCGCAGCGACGCCAGCGTGTCATAGGGGCCGAGATTCTCGCGAAGGGCCGCGGCAACCGCACTCAAATCGTCGCGGTTGAGACGCCGCAGCTGGCCACCTGGATCCTGACGCGTGGCCTGCAGGAGGAACACGCGGAACGAATGGTTGCCGATGGTCGCGCGAGCGATCTCGAGGTCGAGGCGATCGAGGAAGTACTGCCGGTTGTGCAGGCCGGTGCTTTCGTCGAAGAGGGCCGACCAGGCGACGAGCATCTCTCGCCGGCGGGAAGCGCGCAGGAGGTACGCCACCGACAGCGCGGCGAGACCAACGGCAAGGACGGAGAGCATCAAGGCGAGACTTCCAGGCCCCGTATAGGCGTCGGGATCAAGGCCCGAGGGAAGATAGGGAATGATCCACGCGAGGAACATCCCTGTGACAAACAATGCCGCGAAGCGACTGAGGCGGCTGAGCTTCAGATCGCTGAGGTAACGCTCCTCCACCTTCGTGGGATCAACGGACGTGGGCTTCGGCGAGGTGACCACGGCGCCTCCGGGCGCGTGCGAATGCGCTGCATAGAGAATCGGCACAGCCGCCGGGCGCTGGAGCGTTTGGGGAGCAGGACCCTCTCAGATTCGTTTCAGATGATTCCTTGACACGTTGGCCTGCGAATCGCGCCTGGCAGCCGGACTTCGCGGACGCAGGGCGGCCGGCTGGAGGAGAACGTGCGCCCGTTGGAATCCACGCGGCCTTGACGTGCGCGTGTCCAGCCCATCTCAGCAATGTGGCCGGAGGGCCAAATGGCAGGGTCAGGTCACGCAAAAGGGCCCTGTGGTTGACAGCCAGTCACCCGTTTGATCTCACCAGACGTCCCCGGCCAGGATACTGTGTGGTGGAGGTGTGAAATGCGGCTGTCCTGGGGGCGGCGAATACGTCCGGCAGCCGTCTATTGCGCTGCAGCGCTGGCGGCGATCATCGCCACGCTCATCCTCGTGTCAACCTGGGCGCAAACCGCGACAGCGGCCACGACCACCGTGCAGGCTGGCGCAAAAATCGGCGCGCGAGATCGCTACATCAGCCCCAACATCACGATCCAGACCGGCGATACCGTGGAGTGGAGACTCGCTGACGGGCGCCATGATGTCGTGGAGTTTTCGCGCGCTTTCGAATCGCCAATGATGATCGGCAGCGGCATAACGTCCTTCTCGTGGACGTTCGACGCGCCGGGGCTCGTCGGCTACTACTGCTCCATCCACGCCGTTCCGGGTGAGCTCGACACGGACGGGGACGGGGCGTTCACAGCGAGCGATACGCCCGACACATACAGCAACATGGTCGGGATCGTCAACGTGCAGGCTCCCGCCATGGCTACGCCGACGGAAACATCAACACCGGATCCCAGTTCTACACCAGCGCCGACGGACACGGCGACGACGGTCCCAACCGCAACGAACACGGCGACGCCGACCTGGACGCCAACTGCAACCGACACGCCCGGGCCAAACACCGTGTCGGTTGATACCGGCAATTACTTCTTCAGTCCACGAAACATCACCGTCAGGCCGGGCGACACGATCAGGTGGATCAACACGAGCAATCTCCCGCACACCAGCACGTCGCTCGACGGTTTGTGGGACTCTGGCATCATAGAACCCGGCGCGTACTTCGAGAAGACATTCAGCGCCGAGGGTTCGTTCAGTTATCAGTGCGAGCTTCATGTCGACCAGAATCAGTCTGGCCGGGTCGACGTCAAGGAGGGCATAACACCAACCAGCACACCGGACACTTCGCCAACTGCTACGGCAACGGCCACGTCCACACCGGCGCCCGTTAACGCCACCCTTGGGCTCGCGCAGGCGCCACCTGTAGTCCCGGTGCGACTGGTGCGTGGTCCTTTGACGATGGACGTTGGCATGTCCGAGTACGCGTTCGATCCGTCAGGAGTCTCGATCTACGCCGGCGACACGGTGCGATGGACCAACAACGGCGAGATGCCGCACAACACGACGGCTGACGGCGGCGCCTGGTCGTCGGCGACTCTGATGCAGCCGGGAGAGAGCTACTCGTTCACGTTCCGCACTCCCGGAACGTACGATTACCAGTGTTCGCTGCACGCCGCGCAGGGCCAGGTTGGCGTCATCATCGTGCTGGAGGGCTTGCCTACGGCGCTTCCTGCCGCGGGCCAGGGACCGGATTCGGCGCCTGCGAACTCCAGCGGGCTGATCGTCGGCGCGTTTGCCTCGGCCCTGGCGCTCGCCTTCGGGATCTGGCGCGCGCGCGCCGCGAAGCGCGGCCGGTTGGGCGCCCCAACGGAAACCGTGTGAAGGGCGAATGGCCCGTCGGCATGGTGCCGAACGCCCGGGTGATGACCTCGCCGGATGAGTCACACTGCGCGCCATGCCGGCCACGGTCGTAACGGTCAACGCAAGCGGCAGCCGGTCCCCAATCCGGTCGCTCCGCCATCACGATTACGCGCTCATGTGGATCGGGCTGCTGCTCGGCAGCGCCTTGATGCCGATGCAGTTCGTCACGCAGATCCTCTTCCTGTCGGAACACGCCGGGGAGGGTTCGCGGTTGATCCTGTCCGGACTCCTCGGCGCATCGCGCGGCGCCGCGATGCTGACGTTCAGCCTGTTCGGCGGGGCGCTCGCCGATCGTTTCGACCGCCGGCGCCTCCTCATCGGCTCGCAGTCGGCCGGCCTGGTGACGGGCGCCGGCATCGCGACGGTGATGATCACGACGCCCGGCGGGCCGGTGATGACGCTTTCTCTGTTCATCGCGCTCGTGTTTCTCGCCTCGGGCCTGGCCGCCATCGACGCTCCGACCAGGCTCTCGATGGTGCCGGAGCTGGTGGGACGGGAAGATCTACCGAACGCCATCGCGCTCGATGCGGTTGCGCTTCAGGTAGCGTTCCCGCTGGGACTACCCCTTACCGGCGTACTCATCGACACGATCGGATTCGGCTGGACGTACGTGGTTACGCTGGGCGCATACGCGTCCCTGATCGCCACGGTCGCGATGATGCGCTACCGGCCCTCACGCACGCCCCGAACTGCGCCGTCCTCCGTCATCGGAGACATCCGCGAGGGACTGTCGTACGCGCGCGTTCGCCCCGGCATTCTCTGGGTCATCGCACTGTCGTTCGCGGTGAGCGGCCTCGGTTTTCCCGTGGTTGCCAACCTGGGGCCCGTCTGGACCAGCCGCGTCCTTGGCCTCTCGCCGACGGGCGTCGGCTTCCTCGCGATGACGTGGGGCATCGGGTCCATGGTGGCTTCGCTGGGAATGACGAACGTTGGTCACTTTCGGGGTAAGGGGTACCTGCTGATCTCGGCGGCCGCAGGATTCGCGCTCTGCGTGGTGCTTTTCGGGTATTCGCGATCGGTCCCGCTGAGCGCGATCATCAATGTCGGGCTGGGAAGCCTGCTCGCCGTCTCCGGCGTGACCGCGACATCGCTGGTGCAGCGAGTCGTTCACAACGACGTGCAGGGGCGGGTGATGAGCCTGTTCATGATGAGCCAAGGCGTGTCGCAGCTGCTCACGCTGCCCATCGGCCTGTTCGCTCAGTGGGCCACGTTCGAACTCACCATGCCCCTCATGGGCTGGATCTGCCTCGGCACCGTCCTCGCGATCGCGGTGAGCCGGCCGGCGGTGCGTCTTGCGGGGCATGAGGCCGCGGTAGATTAGGCCTGTCCTCCGTTACAGGTATGCCGTTTCCTGGTATCCCCCGAACACGTCCCGCATCGTTCCACACATCTCCCCGAGGGTGGTGTGGGCCTTCACCGCATCGATGAGCGCCGGCATGACGTTGGTACCGTCCCGGCAAGCATGTTCGAGACCGCGGAGCGTGCGCACAGCCTCGCGGCTGTCCCGTTCACGTCGCAGTGAGCGCAGATCCTCGATCTGGCGGTGGTATGCGGCCTCATCCATCTTCAGCACGGGCACGCCCACGGCCTCGTTCGCCACGTGGCGGTTGACACCGACGATGACTCTCGCGCCGGTCTCGATCTCGCACTGGCAACGATAGGCGGCGTCCGCAATCTCCTGCTGCATGTACCCCGACTCGATGGCGCGCACCGCGCCGCCCAACTCTTCGATCCGTAGCAGGTACTCCTTCGCTTCGCGCTCGATGGCGTTCGTCCGCGACTCTACGAAGTAGCTCCCGGCGAGCGGATCGACAGTGTCGCTCACACCCGTCTCGTGAACGAGAACCTGCTGCGTGCGCAGTGCCAGGAGCGCGGCGTGTTCGCTGGGCAGAGCGAGCGCCTCGTCGAGGGAGTTCGTGTGGAGCGACTGGGTGCCGCCCATGACCGCTGCAAGGGCCTGGAGCGCCGTGCGGACGACGTTCACCTCCGGCTGCTGCGCGGTGAGCGAGGCCCCGGAGGTCTGCGTGTGAAATCGCATCCACCACGAGCGAGGCTCTCGGGCGCCGAACTGGTCGCGCATCACGTGCGCCCACATGCGCCTTGCGGCACGGAACTTCGCCACCTCTTCGAAGAAGTCGTTGTGGCAGTTGAAGAAGAACGACAGGCGCGGCGCAAACTCGTCGACCGCGAGGCCGCGATCGAGGCAGTAGCGCACATAGGCGATGCCGTCGGCCAGCGTGAAGGCAAGCTCCTGTGCGGCCGTCGAGCCGGCCTCTCGGATGTGATACCCGGAGATGCTGATGGTGTTCCACAGTGGCATGTGGCGGGAACCGAACTCGATGGTGTCGACGACGAGTCTCATCGATGGCTCAGGCGGGTAGAGGTACTCCTTCTGCGCGATGAACTCCTTGAGGATGTCGTTTTGCAGCGTGCCCGCGAGCTTGTTCCTTGCAATCCCGCGCTTCTCGGCCGCGGCGATGTACATCGCCCAGATCGGCGCCGCGGGAGCGTTGATGGTCATCGACGTCGTGACGCCGTCCAGCGGGATGCCTTCCAGAAGGACCTCCATGTCCGCCAGTGAAGACACGGCAACGCCGCAGCGCCCGAACTCGCCTGCGGCCTCGGGCGCGTCACTGTCGTAGCCCATCAGGGTCGGGAGGTCGAAGGCGATGGACAGGCCGGTCTGGCCCTCGGACAGGAGGTAGCGGAAGCGCGCGTTCGTCTCCGCAGCGCTGCCAAAGCCCGCGAACATACGCATCGTCCACGACTTGCCGGCGTATCCGGTGCGATGGATGCCGCGCGTGAACGGGAAATCACCGGGATCGCCGAGGTCGCGTTCATATTCGAGATCACGAATGTCGGAGGGCCCGTATACGGGCCCCGCCGCCGGGGCGGCGCCGGTCGCTTTGGGGTGGTCGCTGTCTCTCATACCTGCATCATCGATCCCGCGGGCACGTCACGACAAGCCCTCGTGAGCTTGCCGAAACGAACCTTCGGCAGGGAAGTTTGGCCTGCGACTGGATGCGCCAGTGCCGGCGGCGGCAACCGGTCAGTCGCCCAGGAGCATTCTTGCACCTGCAAGGGCAAGGACGTCGTTCGCGCCATCTTCGATGAGCGACGCGCGGGCATCGCGATACAGCATCTCGACGAGCACGCCCTTGGCCAGGCCCATGCCGCCGAAGATCTGGATCGCGTCGGACGCCAGGTCGAGCGCCGTCTGCGTGCACTGGATCTTCGCGGCGATGGAGTAGTGCGTGGTGGGGCGGCCAGAGAGGAGGCGGCGGTTGGCCAGCTTCGAGAGCGCCCGCGCCGACTCCAGCCGCGTGAACATGTCGAAGAGCTTTCGCTGGACGAGCTGGTGCTGGGCGATGACCGTACCTCCCTGCACCCGCTGCTGCGCGTACGCGAGGGCTTCCTCGAACGCGGCCCGCGCCACGCCGCAGAACGTCGTGCTCATTCCCGCATTGGCGCTGGCCAGTACCGAATCGTTCGGCGAGCCGAACGTGCCTGGTTCCGTCAGCATGTAATGGCGTGGGATGCGCACATTGTCGAAGAAGATCTCGCCCTGGTTCAGCGCGCGCTGGCCGAGCTTGTTGAGCGGCTTGCCACGCGAGACGCCCGGGAGATTAAGCGGCACCACGGCAACGCCGGTGCCTCCCATGCCGAGCGAGGGATCCACGCACAGGAACGCGAGCGTGTGCGTGGCGAGCGTGCCGTTCGAGACCCAGGCGGACTTCTGGCCGTTGATCACCCAGTCGTCGCCGTCGCGGCGGGCCATGCACTCGAAGTGGATGTCCGGCCGCGCGCCCTCTCCGGAGAAGAGGATGGCGTCGGATCCATGTTGGGGCTCGGTTGCGCACCAGCAGCCGATGTACTTGCCCTCCGTGTCCTCCACGTAGGGCATGACGATTTCGCGCATCAGATCCGGGTTGCCGGTCATCGCGGCGAACCGGAAGGGCATGGATGTGACGCCCAGGCTGATGGAGAGGCCGGCGTTACCCCAACCCATCTCCTCTCCGACGACCCACGCGTCCATCTGAGTCAGCCCCGCGCCGCCCAGCTCCACCGGAAACGAGCGCAAGTGGTATCCCGCCTGGTACGCCTTCCGGAAGATGCCACGCAGCGGCGAGTTGGGGCCGATTACTTCCTCGGGAGTCATGGCGTCGAGCTCCATCGCCCCTGGGCGCATGACCTCCGTGGCGAAGCGATTGGTCTCCAGGCGGAGCCGTTCCTGGTCTGGCGTAAGCTCGAACGTGAGGTCTACAGCGCTCATCGCGGGTTCTCCAGTTTTATGCGTCGAAGATAAGTACGTTCACTCCACCGATCCCGGCGTTCTGCAGGAGGCCGACGCGCGCTCCCACCACCTGGCGCGCGCCGGCCTGACTGCGGAGCTGGCGTACGACTTCAGTCACCATCGCGCCGCCAGTTGCCCCCATGGGATGTCCCCGGCTCAGAAGGCCGCCGTCCGTATTCACGGGGCATCGACCGGTGATCTCGGTCCCGCCTTCCCACACGAACGGACCGCCCTCGCCCGGCTTCACGTATCCCAGCTCTTCGATGGTGAGGATCTCGCCCGGCGTGAAAGCGTCGTGTACCTGCGTTACGTGGACATCCTGGGGGCCGATGCCCGCCTTCTCGTACGCCCGCCTGGCAACGAGGCCGGTTGGACCCTCGCCCTGCGGCGATCGTTCTCGCGAGTACACCGGCGAACCGCCGGCCCAGGCGCGAAGCCGGACAGGCGCGGTCGTCCGCCGGCGTGCGAACGAAGCGGAACAGAGGATGACCGCCGACGCGCCGTCGCTCGTGGGGCAGCACTGGTAGAGGGTGAGCGGCTCGCAGACCATTCGCGAGGCCAGCACTTCCTCCAGCGTGATCGCGACGCGGTACTGGGCATTGGGGTTGTGCATCGCGTTGCGGTGGGACTTTACGCTCACCTGAGCGAAGTGTTCGGGCTTGGTGCCGTATTCGGCCATGTGGCGCTGGGCCATCATCCCGTAGGCGGCGGGCATGACGTTTAGCCCCATAAGGGACGCATAGCCGTCGCTGTCCGGGCCCCCGACACGCAGCATCCCACGCTCCATCTTTTCCGCGCCGATCACCATGGCGGTCTCGACGGAACCCGCGCGGATGGCGTCCGCCGCCAGCATGAGCGCGCGCGACGAGCTCCCGCAGGCCAGCTCGATGTTGGTGATCGGGATACCGTGCTGGCCGAGCTCGCCGAAGATCCGCATGCCGACGCCAACAGGCGGGCCTGTTCCTCCGACACGGCCGAGGTATCCGGCCTCGACCTGGTTGAACTCGATGCCCGCATCGTCCAAGGCCGCCAGCCCGGCCTCGCGAGCGAGATCGTCGAGCGACTTCGTGGGAAAGCGCCCGAACGGATGGAGACCTACACCCAGGACGACAACGTCTTCTCCAGTACTCATGTGGCGTCCGTTCCCGGCCGGAATGAGAAGGCGACGACGCGGTTGCCATCCGACATCCGGTCCGTGTCATACAGCGTCATGGCCACAGGCATTCCGACGTGTACGTCGGCGACAGCACAACCTGTGATGACGGACTGAACGAACGGTCCATCCTGCAGCTTGATCTGCGCTATGACGTATGGCGGCTCGATGATCGCGCCGGGAGGCTTCTGGTGGACGATCGTGAACGTCCAGACGACGCCCAGGGGCGAAAGCAGGCACTCATCCAGACCGCGCTGGCCGCATCCAAGACAGATCGCCCGTTGCCCGGCGAAGCGAGCTCCGCAGGAAGGGCAGGCGCTACCCCGAAGCTGCGGCCTGTCGGACGGGCTCGCGGGAATCGTGAATGAAGCTCCCCGGATCGCGACGGCTGTTCCGGCGCCCGCTGTCATGGCCGAGGCCTTTCGTTCTTCGCGCAGCGAGGAGCAATGCGTACCCGGGCGCACCCGTTCGCGGATGAATTACGGGCGGCGGGAGCCTTGGAGGTGAGGGTTCTGCGGGCGCGTTCGGGCGTTCGGGGGCGAGACACGATGCCTCCCGGAAGCCGCGGGTCGATGGTGAGTCTGGGCCATGTGACCATGGCCACTCCAGTGACAAACGGCAGGGGACCGGGGGCCATAAGCCCTGTGCGTTTCGGCGACAGGGCACTTACCGGTTGGCAACCCCGCGGCCTACTGTGGTGCTCTGACGCACCGCTACCCCGGCCGGAGCGGCGTTCGTCCGTGGGCGATCCATCGCCCTGCGGTTCGCACGCCCATGAGGAGGGATAGCAATGGAACTCAAGGAAGTGATTGGGCGCCGCCGAACGATTCGTTTCTTCTTGCCGTTCCGGCCCGTGGAGCGCGAGAAGATCCAGAAGATGCTCGAGGCGGCCCGGCGGTCCTCCTGTGTCGGCAACGTGATGAACGTGCGCGGCATCGTCATCTGGAAGGACCAGTCGTCGCCGGAGCTCATCAAGGCAATTACACCACCGCTTGGATACCAGCAGATGCAGACGGCCCCCGCCTTCATCTTCTGGTACAACGACATTGCCGCGTACCAGATCGACAAGTGGATCAGTGATCTCCACAAGCTCGCCGAATCGCGCCGGATTGGCACGGATGTGGCGGCGACGAAGGCGCAGATCGACCGCGGCCTGCGTCCGGCCTTCGCGGCCGCGTGGCAGCAGGCGGCGGTAGGGCCACTGGCGTTCATGGACGTGGGGCAGGCTATTGCCCAGGCGACGCTCGTCGCCTACGACGAAGGGCTCAGCACCTGTTGCATGAGCAGCCCGCGGCTCGAACAGGTGGGCAAGCTCCTGGACCTGCCGGAAACAGCCGTTCCCGTATGCCTCCAGGCCGTCGGCTACTCCGCAGAGCAATGGGAGGCCGGCGGCCAGACCGTGAAGCCCCCGTTCGACTCGCTCTTCTTCGAGATGCGGCACGGCACGCCGTTCGCGACCGACCCGGCGGTCGACGAGGAGCTGCGGCGCGAGAAGATGATTCAGGCGCCCGCGCCGCTGTCCTGGCGCGAAGCCGAGTTGAAGTACCTCATGACGGCGCTCGGCCTTGAAGAGCGCATCACGGCCTTCCCATTTCCCACGGCCGCACCGCCAAGCAACGGCGCAGCGGGGGACGCAACGTCATGACCGCGCATGCCATACCAGTCCTGGACCAGGGCGCGGGCGAGTTTCGCCCGCCGGACCCCGACGCCGCCCGCCGGTGGGCCCGCGACAAGGACCGCCGGCTCGTCGACAAGCGCATGACGGAGCACGACGCCGTCGAGCGGTTCGTGGCCGACGGTTCGTACGTCAGCTACGACACCAACGTCTGGCGCCGTGGTCCCAGCTCCCTGATGCGGGAGATCGTACGCCAGCACAAGCGTGACCTCTGGATTGCCGCGAAGTTCAGCGCCCACGACGCCACCCTGCTCACCGCCGGGGGCTGCGTGAGCAAGATCGACGTGGGCTGGATGGAAGTGGGGCACATCATCACCGACGCGGTGCGTGAAGGCCGCGTGAAGATGTTCGAATGGACGAACGGCGCCCTGGCGTATCGCCACCTGGCGGGCGCGCTCGGCGTCCCGTTCCTCCCGTTGCGGTACGTCGGCGGCACCGATGTGTTTCACAACTCCGGCGCGCAGCTCATCGAAGACCCATACACCGGTCAGCCGGTGTGCCTGGTGCCCGCCGTGAACCCGGACGTCGCGCTCATTCACGTGAACCAGTGCGACATTTATGGCAACGCCCGTGTGTTCGGCCCCGGGCTGGCGCCCGTCGAGACGGCGATGGCCTCGCGCCACGTCATCCTGTCCACCGAAGAGATCATCGACACGGACGAGATACGCAAGCATCCGGCGCTGACCACCATCCCCTACTACGTGGTCGATGCCGTGGTCCACGCTCCCTTCGGGTGCTACCCCGGCTCCGTCCCAGGCCTGTACCGCGCCGACCTCGAGCACCTGATGGAGTTCGGTGCGGCCCAATTGCAGGGAACCATGGATGCGTATCTCGAGAAGTGGGTGTACGGCGTCACGTCGCACACGGAGATGATGGAGAAGCGGGTGGGGCTGGCGAAGATGCAACAGCTTCAGGCCGATGAGACACACACGGAGGGGTACTACACGTGAGTAGCGCAACCTCGTTCACCGACAACGAAGCGATCATCACCTACGCGTCCCGTCTCATGGACGAGAACCGGCTGTATTTCGTCGCGATCGGCGGCCCCCCGCTGCTGGCGGTCCTCCTCGCGAAGCAGCTTCACGCGCCGTCCATCGCCTACGTCGTCGAAGACGGCACCATCGCCCCCGAGATGCGTCTGCCGGCGCCGGCCTTCATGATCGGCGCGGGGCTGGCGAGCAGCCGCGCGGTCGCGTGGACGGACATGAACACGGTCGATTTTCACGCGTCGCGGGGATACATCGACGATGGCGTCCTGGCCGCCGTGCAGGTCGATGCATACGGCAACTTCAATTCCACCTTCGCCGGCGGTACCTACGATCGTCCCGAGCGCCGGTTCGGAGGTCCGGGTGGCGCCACGGAGATCGCCTCGCTTTGCTGGCGCACGATGCTCATGACACGGCTCCAGCGCCGCAAGTTCGTCGAGAAGCTGGACTTCGTGTCCTCTCCGGGCTACATCGACGGCACGCCCGGTGCTCGCGAGCGCGCCGGGCTCCCGGCCGACACGGGGCCGTACCGCGTGATCACCGAGCGTGCGATGTTCGGATTCGACGACGAAACACACCGCATGAAACTCCTTGCCGTGGCGCCCTGGTCCAGCGTCGACGACGTCCTCTCGGACATGGAGTTCCGGCCGGTGGTCCCCGACGATGTCGCGCTGCTGGAGCCTCCAACGGAGCGGGAGCTTGACGTCTTGCGCACCCAGGTTGATCCCAGCGGACGCACGATTGCCGGAGACTGGATCGTGCTGGATGGGGCCCCGCAGGCGGCGAAAGCCGCACCCGTGGCGGGGACATCGTGACCACCGGGCAGGCTCCCATCCCGGTCCGTGACGCCTTCGAGCGGCCGCTTCGCGATCTCCGGGTGTCCGTCACCGATCGGTGTAACTTCCGCTGCCAGTACTGCATGCCCGCCGGGGCCGACGCATGCACGCCCTACCTCGGCCGGAACGACATCCTTGCGTTCGAGGAGATCGCCCGGCTCGTGCACATCTTCGCACGGCTCGGGGTTGGGAAGGTGCGACTGACCGGCGGAGAGCCGCTCCTGCGCAACGGCCTGCCAGACCTCGTCGCCATGCTGTCTGAGGTCCCCGGGCTGGACATCGCGCTCACCACGAACGGCGCCCTGCTGGCACGGCTCGCGGAGAAGCTGAAGTGTGCCGGACTACAGCGCGTCACCGTGAGCCTGGACTCGCTCGACGAGCGGACCTTTCAAGCGATGAATGGCGCATCCTTTCCGGTCTGGAAGGTGTTGGAAGGCATCGCCGCCGCCGCGGACGCGGGCCTCGATCCAATCAAGATCAATACCGTCGTACTTCGCGGCGTGAACGACGGGTCCGTCGTCGACCTGGCGCGCTGGTTCAAGGGGACGGGTCACATCGTTCGGTTCATCGAGTACATGGACGCCGGGAACGTGGCGCAATGGAGCCCTGAGGCCGTGGTGCCGGGGGCGGAGATCGTGTGGATGATCGGCGCTGAACTGCCACTGGAGCCCGCCGAGGCGAACTATCGTGGGGAAGTCGCTCAGCGCTGGCGCTACATCGACGGCGACGGGGAGATCGGCGTCATCACATCCGTCAGCCAGGCGTTCTGCGGCGACTGCACGCGCGCACGGCTTTCAGCGGACGGCGTGCTCTACACATGTCTCTTCTCGCATCGCGGCCTCGACATGGGCCGGGCCATGCGATCGGGCGCGGACGACGCGGAGCTGGAGGCGCTGATCTGCGGCGCCTGGAGCGAGCGGGCGGACCGCTACTCGGAGCTGCGCACCAGGATCGGCGCGAACCTTCAACCGCGGATCGAGATGTCCTACATCGGCGGCTGAGGCTTCCGTCGTCGCTACAGACGGTCGATCATCTGGCGCGCGGCGGCCAGCGCCAGCACGTCGTTCGAGCCGTCCTCGATCAGCGAGGCCCGCGCGTCACGGAAGAGCTTCTCCACCAGGAACTCCTTGGCGAGCCCGTATCCGCCGTGAAGCTGGATCGCGTCGCTGGCCACGTCGAGCGCCGCCTGCGTGCAGTACACCTTGGACACGATCGACAGATAGGTAGCCGGTGGAAACGTCCCCGAGTTGTAGGTGAGGGCAGCGCGCGAGAGCTGCCGCGCCGTCTCCACCTTCGTGTACATGTCGAACAACTTCTTTTGCACAAGCTGGTGCCCGGCGATGGCTTTGCCGCCCTGAATGCGGCTGCGCGCGTAGTTCAGCCCTTCCTCGAAGGCGGCGCGCGCCACGCCGGTAAAGGTGGCGCCCATGAACGCGTTGGCCCCGGCCAGCGTCATGTCGATGGCGATGGGATACGCCTCAGGCTCGACGAGCAGGTAGTCCTTCGGGATGTGCACCTCGTCGAAGAAGATCTCGCCCTGATTGAGTGCGCGCTGTCCCAGCTTGTTAAGCGGCTTTCCTCTCGTGACACCAGGCAGATCAAGCGGGATGAGTGCGACGCCGCCGCCTGCCATCCCCCGGTCGCGCTCGACCCCCAGGAAGGTCAGCGCGTGTGTTGCGATGGTCCCGTTGGAGACCCACGCCGATTTCTGACCGCTGATGATCCACTCGTCGCCGTCTTCGCGCGCCGAAACGCCCCACCAGATCTTCGGATCTCGATAGAACTCCGTGCCCACGACGAGGGTGTCGGAGCCGTGACCCGGCTCGGTGATCGCCCAGCAGCCGATGAACTCACCACGACGGTCCTCCATGAATGGCCGCACGACGTCGTGCATAAGGCGAGGCCGTTCCTGCGCACGGCCGGCGGCAAAGCTGAACGGAAATGACGTCACGCCCAGCGCTATCGCGAAGTCGGCGCTTCCCCAGCCCATCTCCTCCGAAATGATGTGGCCGCCCAGCGGTCCGGCCTCGATCCCACCCAGCTCGGGCGGAAGGCTGCGTGTGTGGTATCCCTGCTCGTACGCCAAACGAAACACGTCCCACAGGGGCGACCCTTTCGCGATCACCGACTCCGGATCCTGTCCGTCCAGCTCGCGGCTGACCGGACGAAGGACCTCCGCGGCAAATCGATGGACCTCGCTCTTCAGACGTGCGAGATCGGGCGAGAGGTTCTTGTCGAGCTCAACGTACGGTTCCACGAATGACTCCTTCCGGCCGGTTGGGGTGTTGACAACGTACGCCCATGCCGGTACCGGGCACAGTTCCGAACGTACTGGCGGCACGGGCCATATGACCCGCCCTTCCCCGATGCCGGCTTAACTCAACGAGGCCCGGGCGGACGATCCGGGGGTCGATCGGCCGCAATCGGGGCCTGGTGTCCCTTGGAATCGTGTTGTGGCAGGCCTACCTTGAGGGACGACGATACGCATGCTCGAAGATGGCAGGGTCATGTCGTCTCACGCAGAGCGGCCGAACGCCATCCGCCCCGGAGGACACGAGCCCGTGAACATCGCGCCGGAGCCCGGCTCTGCGGCCAACTGGGTCGAAGACCTGATGCGCAGCTTCCGCGACAAGCTTGTGGGCGGTCTGTACGCGGGCATCTACGCACTGGAACCTGAACCGCTTCGACGCGTGATGGACGCCCAGGCCGAAGTCTGCATGAGCGCCTTCCTCGCCCTCAGCGTCATTCCCCCTGAGCTCGACCTCGAACAGTTCCTCGAACGGATGAAGATCGCGGGGCCCAGCCGCGTCGTCATCGAGCGGTCGGGTGAGGATGAGTTCCTCTGGAGGGAGCTGCATGCCGGGGAATGCGTCTGTCCGCTCGTGCGCCAGGTCGTGATCCCGCTGGATCCGAAGCTCTGCCTCTGCGGGGCGACGTGGGTGCGTTTGTTGATCGAGCGGCACGCCCACCGGCGCGCCGAGGTGGAGCTTCTGTGCTCCGTGGCGACCGGGAACGACGACTGCGTCTATCGCGTCGTGCTCCGTGAGCCTCTGGACGAAACGCAAGCGGCCAATCCCACCGGACCCTAACCACCGCTATGGCTGGTTGCAGACGATGTTGATGTGCAGTCGCAGGTCATCCACGCCGATGTGCTTCAGGTGGATGGCAGCCACGCCCGCCCCCCGGGCGATCGCGCGCTCCTCGCTGGTGAGGTACGAGCACAGGACGATGACCGGTGCTCGCTCCGCCAGGCGGGCTGAAAGTGCCGGATCGAACGTAACGCCGGGCGATAGGTCCAGGAGAATCACATCGACGCAATCGTGTCCCGCCTCCTCGACGGCGGTACCAGGCGACGCCGTCTGAACGTGGAGCGCGCCGCGCCGCTCCAGAATACGAGCGAGCAGACCGCCGACCCCTTTGTCATTCGTGACGAGCAGAGCCCGAAGCTGAGAGCGGCGATGTTCCAGGCGGCCGATGCGTGCTTCCACACGTCCATTCGACACGTCCGGCGCACGGGCTTACAGTGCTCAGCGGCCCATTCTCCCCCGGCCCTTTAGCCCTCAGAGTCCCACCGTGTTTTGTCATGGACGAGGGGGGCCGAATGCCGCGCCATGAACGCCGCAGCCTCCGATCTGCGACGGAAGCTCATTTTGCCGAGGATGCTGCTGACGTAGTTCTTCACCGTCTTTGGGCTGAGTCGCAGTTCCAGGGCGATCTCCTTGTTCGTCTTCCCGTAAGCGATGAGGCCGAGAATGCGCTGCTCCTGCCCGGTGAGCTGCGCCAGCTCGTGGTCCTCCTGGGGCGTGCCTGTCCGAAGGCACTCCAGCACCTTACTGGTGACGGCGGAGTCCAGGAGCGACTCGCCGCGGGCCACCGCCGCGATCGCCTCGATCAACGTCTGCCGGCGCGTCTGCTTGAGCAGATAGCCCGAAGCTCCCGCCAGGATGGAAGCGAACACCGCGTCCTCGTCCGGATACGAGGTCAGCATCATGACCTTGATGGCGCTGTTCTCGGCGCGAATCTCCCTGCAGGCCTCGATTCCACTGCCATCACCCAGCCGCACGTCCATGACGATGACGTCCGGCGAGGTGCGTCTCGCCTCGGCGATCGCTGACTGCGCGGAGTGGCCTTCTCCCACGAGACACATGGTTGGCTCGCGGTGAACGAGCGCGCGAAGCCCCTCTCGCACGATTTCGTGATCGTCCACGATCATCACGCGGATCTGCTGTGACACGCGTCCCTCCTTCCACCGATGCGGATCGATGTCCCGCCGCCGGGAGAACTCTCGATGTTGAGTGTCGCCTCGATCGTTCGCGCGCGATCCGCGATGTTGCCCAGACCACGGTGGCCGACGCCGCGATGTGAGTTCGTCTCGAAACCTCGGCCGTTGTCTGTGACGGTCAGTGCGTAGGCGTCGCCATCGCCGATCAGCTCCACCGCCGCTCGCGACGCGCGCGCGTGCTTCGAGACGTTCGCCAGCGCCTCCTGGACAATATGGAACAGGTTCTCCGCCAGCTCGTCCGGAAGTGACGCGGCGTCGACCTGTTCGATCTTCACCTCGATGTCCACGAGCGAGTTGACCTGCACCTCGCGAGCCAGGTCGAACAGTGCTTCCTCCAGGTTCTTCGACGAGAATGCCGCCGGGCGCAGGTGAAAGATGTAACTGCGAATATCCCTGATTACCTGGTTCAGGTCGTTGACCGCCTTGTCCAGCCGCCGGGACACGAACTCCGGCTCATCGGTGACCACGTCCGCACACTCCTCCAGGCTCAGCCCCACGCCGTACAAGTCCTGGATGACGCCATCGTGCAGGTCCATGCCGATACGCTCCCGGTCCTCGAGGATCGCGAGATCCTGGGATCGCTGGAGCAGACGAGCGTTCTCGATGGACGCTGCCGCCTGAGCCGCCAGCAGCGTCACCAGCTCCTCGTCCTCGTTGGTGAACTCCACACCGCCCTGCTTCTCCGTAAGGTACAGGCGCCCCACGATGTCGCGTTTGTAGATCACAGGGACACCAAGCAGGCTGCGCATCTTCGGATGTCCCGGGGGGAATCCGACGGAGCGAGGGTCGCTGGTCAGATCGCGCAGCCTGACGACCGTACCTTCATGGATGATCCCGAGTAGTCCGCGGCCCGTTGGCGTCGCACCGATCCGTTCTCGCTCCTCCTTGCTGATTCCGGACGTGATGAAAAGATCGATGGCTTTACCGCTGGCGGCGATGGCGAGCGCGGCATAGCGCGCGTTCGTGATCGCCCGGGCGAGATCCACGAATTTCTGCAAGAGGGGCTCCAGCGTCAGGTCCGACGCCAGAGAGACGCTGGCGGCCTGTACGGCCGCTATCTGCCTGTTGCGCTCGAGCAGACGCCGCTGGATGCGACTGAGTATTCCGAACACGAACACGGAGAAGATGGCCGCGCCGATGACGACAGCGGAGAGCGTGATGGCCATCGCGGCGAGGCGCGAGAAGTATCCGTCGAACACGACATGGAGCAGGACCTCCACGCCAGCCACGAACAGCACGGGCGCCACGACTGTCAATCTGCGCAGGTTGCGTAAGGCGCGTCCGAGGCTGATATCGGGAGATACCAGATCGCCGGGTCTGCCAGCGTGCGCTGCGTCGTCCCGCCGGCTCATCGCTCTCCCTGACGGCAAGGGCCGCGCGGCTGCTTCGAGCCATTTGGCCCCTTCCGCGCGGCGGCTGCCGCGCGTACCGTGCGGCCATGCTGACCGGCGTCGTGCTCGCGGGTGGGTACGGTTCGCGTCTCGGCGCGAGTAAACCGTGCGTCGAACTGGCAGGGGAGCCGCTCCTTCAGTACGCGCTCACGGCGCTGGGCGGCACGGTGGATGAAGTAGTCATCACCATCGCCCCGGATCAGGTGCTCCCGTCCCTTCGGTGCGACGTACCTGTTGTCGTTTGCGAGGACCTGCTTCCCGAGCGCGGCCCGCTTACGGGCATCTTCACCGGCCTCCAGTGCGCGCGCTCGGAGTACGCGATCGTTATCCCGTGCGATGCACCATTTATGGAAACCGAACTGCTGCGCCTCCTGCTCGACAGCCGGCACGGCCATGACGCCGTTATTCCGGTCGTGGACGGCCGCCCGGATGTGATGCTGGGGGTCTATCGCCGGACATGCATCCCGGCGCTCGAGCGCGCGTTGAATAGCGACGACCTCGCCGTCAACTCGTTTCTGCGACACCTCCGCGCCTGCTACATCGAGGAAGAGCGCCTGCGGGAAGCTGACGGCATGCTGCGCTCGTTCTTCAACGTCAACGATCCGGAGCAATTCGCGACGGCCAGGCAAGCGTTCGTCATCGCGCAGCACCCGTAGCGCCACCGGCTTGCACGCCGCAATCATCAGCCGACGAATCGCGTACCGGCGCACGGGCTACTCCTTTGTTCGCGGTGATTGCGACTCGCCCGTCTTTACGTGGCCAGGCTTGCGCTCCAGCGTGCCCGGATCGCGGTCGAATCCCCCGAACATGTCCTTGTGCTTGAAGGAGATTAGAATGTCGAGCAGCTCCGATGGCTCGTCCGGCTGCCGCTCCTCCGGGTCACCTTTCAGCGCGCCCAGCGCAGGCCACACGTTCTCGAGAAGTTCCGAAGGCTGACCACGTCGTCGTTTGTCCATTTCGCCCTTTAATGTCTCCAGCGCCGGCCAGACGTCTTTGCCGAAGAGCCACTCCAGATACTCATCGGGAATGCGCGGCCGCTCGTCATCCACGTCTCCGTTTTCCAGCAGCCGTGACGGGGCCAGCGGCGGCACGTAGAACAGGTTCGGCTCGGTACCGAACTCCGGGTGGAGGGGGATCGCCACCTTCCACTTCTTTACGAGCTTGTAGACGGCGCTCGTTTCGTCGTCGAGATACCCGAAGAACCGAACCCGTCCGGGACACTGGCGCATGCAGGCCGGCGGAACGCCCTGCTCGACACGGGCGAAGCAGAGCACGCACTTCTGCGAGAGCCGCCGGACGGGGTTAAAGTAGATGCGTTTGTAGGGGCAGGCCTCCGCACAGAACCGATAACCACTGCACCGCTCCTCGTCGATGAGCACGATGCCGTTGTCTTCGCGCTTGTAGATCGCGGTCCGGGGGCAGGCCTCAAGGCACGCCGGCCGCGTGCAGTGCATGCAGATCCGGGGCAGGTAGAAGAAGTAGTTGTTCGGCCACTCTCCGTCGCCCTCGTCTTCGTCCCAGTTCATGCCCCACGCGACGTCACGGTCCTTCGTCAGCACGTTGGATTCGCTGTTCCACACCTGGTCGTAGTTGTAGTCCCAGGCCACACCGAAGTCTTCGCTCGTGGGCAGCTGGCTCGGTTTGGACTTACCGTCCGCACCAAAGCCGCCGGCGATCTCCATCCAGTTTCGTGGTGAGCCTGCGCCGGGCAGCGTGTTCACCACGTTCCACCACATGTGCTCCATCCCCTCCTGATCGGTCCACAGGGTCTTGCAGGCGATGGTGCACGTCTGGCAGCCGAGGCACTTGTTCAGGTCGAACACCATGGCCAGCTGCCGTTCCGGTGTCGCCGCTCGGTCAGCCATCAGCCTCTCCTTCTTGAATGGCCAGCGCCATCAGCGCCCCCGTGGCGCACACCAGTGCGGACACCGCAAAGGCCGCCGCTGTTGCCGGCAGCCACGTGGCCTCGTCGCCGAGCGGGAACGGGGCGTCGAACATCTTCGCGAAGACGAAGTGCATTGCGTCTTTCCAGGGACCGAAGTCGCCGGGGTTAATCCACCCGTAGGTCAAAGCGCCGGCCGCCCAGGCAGTCCACGCCGCCCACCGAGGCGTGCTCGAGACGACACCGCGCACAAGCACGGCGGCGAACAGCGGCACGAAGACCATGCTGAGCGTCTGCAGCGCGTCCTCGATGCGAAGCGCATCGGTGGCGACGACGACTGCCCCGGCGAGGATCGCCGAGGCGAGCAGGGCCGGGCGGAACCAGCGGTACCCGAATCGCCCTCCGGCCATCGATGCGGCGTACAGATTCGCCGCCACCGCGTCGGATTCCAGCGCCACCACCACGATGAGTCCGGCAGCGCCGATCGGCAGCGCGGTGATGAACCCGGCGACATCGCTCGTACTGACCGTGAAGACCCACAGCACACCGACGATGGAGTACCAGGCCGTCATAACGCCGGCGCCAGTTCCCGCGCCGATGGCTGCAGCGCGCGGAGAGCTGGCGTCCTTCGCGTAGTCAGCGACGACGGGCAGCCAGAGCAGCGGCAGCGCCGCGATCAGGTCGAATCCCTGCGCGCGCGACGGCCAGCCACCCAGCCCGTCCGCGTCGTGCAGGATGGGGATGCCATACGTAAAGACGCCCGTCACGGTGACCAGCGCGATGACCAGCAGCCCGACCCAGAAGGCGAAGCGGCCCATCCACACCTGCACGAACGTGCGTGCTGACAGCAGGGCCAGCGCCAGCGCCAGCGCGCCCAGCGCGACCGCCCAGACAGCGGTTGATCCACCCAGGGACGGCACATTCGTAGCAACACGTGCCGCGAAGGTCAGCGCGAAGATCGCCCAGAGCGTGTGTCTAAGCAGTAGCAGGGCCGCGAGCGTGGCGCCGGCCGGCATGCCAAGCGTCGACGACAACAGCCCGACAGACGTCCTCCCCTGCCGCGCTGCCAACGCCGCGACCATCGCCAGCATGCACGCCCCGGCGATGCTGCCAAGCACCGCGATGGCGATAGCTTCCCCCAAGGGCAGCGCCGGCACAAGGTACGCACCCGGCACAAACGCGAGGATGCTCATGGAGAGTCCGCCCCAGAGCATCACCTGGCCCAGCGCACCCGGCGCGCGTTGTTCTGTCATCGCCGCGGAGCGCGGCGGGGCCGTCAGCCACCCGGTGGTCGCGCGGACTGCCATCACGACCTCCCTATGCGGTCGATAACCGTATGGTCGAACACCTGCGATGTTGCGTCATGGCCGTTCGTGCCGATATGCCCCCGAACCTCGACGGTCGCGTAGATGATGTCTTCCTCGTCCACGGCCGCTTCCGCCAGCAGCGACTCCCGCGGATCGGCGCCGGGCCGCGAAAGGTTGCGACAGATGCGCGACTGTCCGTGCGACTTCACATCGAACACCGGGCCCACGAGCATCGGCGAGACGCCGTAGCGGAGGTGCTCGCGACCCTGGATCATGGTAGGGAGGCCGTGCTGCATCCACGCCTCGCCAACGGTGATCGCGGGATTGAACCCGGCTCGGGCCTCCCAGCGGCGTTCGTTGTGGGATGGGTTGATCAGGATCTCTACGCCCATCGCGTCGACGCGCTCGATAAGGCTGCGGTGAAACGCGTCGTAGCACACCAGCGTGCCGAGCCGGCCGATCTTTGTGTCGATCGGCATGACGTCGGCGCGGTGGCCCGGGCTGAACCCGAACCGCGGCTCCGTCGGCGGCGCCAGGTTGATCTTTGGGGTCCTCCGCAAGCACACGCCCTGGGGGTTGAAGAGATACGACTGGTTGTACACGGCCCGTCCGACGATGTGCCTGCCCTTTACGGCTTCCTCTTCGATGTGCGGGAGATAGATGCAACCTCCGCACAGGTACACGCCGTGCTCCCGGGCCAGCGTCGAGAACGTCGAGGTGTAGATGTCCTCCGCCTCCAGCGCCGTCTCGAGGAACACGGCCCGGAACGAGGAGGTGCGGAACCTCAACATGGCGCCGAGGAACCGCGGGAGGTTCTTCGGCACGGCGCGCATGAACACCCGGGCGATGGTTCTCGCGTCGCCGAACTGGCCGTAGGTTTGCGGGACGAATGCCAGCGGTAGCCCGATCCCTTCCGGGAAGACGACGAGCGTCGGTTGAGAGAAGTCGACCTTGCGCGAGGCCTGATCCATCAAGCCCGCCATCTTGCGATAGAAGGACTCGGCATCCGCGTAGTCGGATATGACTGTTTTCGCCTGGACCGCGACGAGGTTGACCTTCATCCCGCCTTCTCCACTTCTACGGACACTGCCCGATCCACCTGCTGCGGCACCCAGTTCCAGCGGTAATAGCGAAGGTGACCGTATCCGCCCGCCAGGTGCAGCCACTTGATAAGCCCGGGGATCGCCACGTCGTAGGACTTCCCGCCGGGGAACTGGAAGGGCTCCCAGGCGTGGTAGATCACCACCTGTCCCGGCCGGCACGATGGTGTCCGCTTCACCCGCACGTCGAAGGACGAGAAGTCGTTGCGCACCTTCACAACGTCGTCATCGGCTATGCCGCGTGCCTTCATGTCCTCGGGGTTCATGTTCAGCGTCGGGTGGCCACGGTGCGTGCGTGAAAGCACCCGATTGATCACCCACATCGAGTGGATGGACCAGCGCTGGTGGCCGCTGGTCATCATCAGCGGAAAGTCTCCGCCCATCTTTGGCGTGGGCTTGTGTGTCGGCAGCGCCTCGCCGGCTTCGATGAACCACTCATGGTCGATGTAGAACTGGATGCGCCGCGCGTACGTCGGATACGGCTGCTTGTCCCGCACGTGCCACTGCAATGGATTCAGCGTCTTGTCCGGCTCGATGTCCATCGCCATGTTCATACCGACTGCATCAATGCCGACGTGTGTGAACCGAACGATCCCCTTCTTGCGGAAGGTGTTCAGGTTCGTCTTTTCTGGCAAGGCGCCCGCGCGGACGGTATCGGCGACGAGATCCTCGGCGATCTTTTCGCCATCGGAAGGGCCCAGCTGGCCGTCGTACGAGAAACGCTTCAACAGGCCGCGCAGGTTGTAGGGGCGGCCGCGGCGGTCGCTGTACTCATCCATCCCGCGCGCTTTCGCCCGCTCTACCACTTTCTGGGCCAGGAGCCAGTTGATCTCCCACTCTGCTTTCGCTTCGCCGGGCGGGTCGACGGCCTTGTCCGTGAAGACCAGGAAGTTCAGATGCGCCGTGGGGAAGCGAAAGTCGGTCTTCTCGTAGTACGCCGCCGCCGGCAGGAAGATGTCAGACTGTCGGCCCGTCGCGCTCATCCGATAGTCGGTCGTGACGATCAGCTTGTAGTTCGGCCACGCGTGCTCCATGAGCAACTTCGCGCCCCCACGCGTCCTTCGCAGTGTGTTTCCGCACGCTCCCAGAAGTACCTGCGGAGTCTGGTCGCGCGCCGGCTGCGCGAGCCCGTCCCACCATCCCTTGTCAATCGCCTCGGTGAAGTACTCATCGAACGTGCGCTTCATGCCGGTGTCCGCCCACTCGCGGTTGTTCCACGCCTCGCGGTAGCCGCCGTGCCAGTACCAGTAGAAGTGCGGCGGGATCATCACCCCGCTCATCGGGAGGGGCGAAAGGGAGCTGTTCACGGCTTCCTCGCGCTCCACCTCCGCTGCCAGCATCTCCGCCGTCATGTCCGGATCGAGCTTCTTGATGTCGTGTTCCAGCGAGAGCTGATTCTCGGCCAGTTCCATGAACCCTTCGAAGCCCGGCTTGGCCTTCAGGTTGTTGGCCATCACCAGCTGGCTGCTGTTCCATCCGCGCATCCCCGTGCCCTGGCGCCCGAAATTACCTGTCAGCGCCAGGATCAGCGCCATGCCGCGCTCCATCAGGTCGCCGTGGTAGTACTTCGGCGTGTTGAAGCCCTGGAGGATGTGAATGCGCTTCGCCCCGAGGACCAGCGCCGCGAGCCGGCGCACCTGGTTCGGCGATGCTCCCGTCAGCTCGGAGACGCGTTCCGGCGTGAACTGCGCCAGGTGTTCGCGCAGCAGGGCGAAGACCGGCACCACCGCGACGTCGGTGCCGTCGTGCAGGCGAACGGTGTGCTCGCCCTCCAGCGCCGGGTCGACGTCGCCCAGCCGCAGGGTCTTGCGCGATGCCTGGGCCAGCGCGTCGGCTGCCGCGTCCCATACGTAGAGCTGGTCTTCGCGCCCCTCGCCATCCACGTCAGGGCGGCGCAGGTATCGCATGGTGTCGGTGCGGACCAGCAGCGGCAGGTCGGTCTGCTCCTTCACGAAGCCGGCGTTGTACGCACCTTGATCCACGATCAGCTTGCAGACCCCGAGCGCGAGCGCCGCATCGGTGCCCGGCTTGACCGGGACGTACAGGTCCGCATGGATGGTCGAGGCGTTGTAGTCAGGCGCGATCGAGACGACTTTCGTGCCGTTGTAGCGCGCCTCCGTGATGAAGTGCGCGGAGGGGATGCGCGTGAACAGCGGGTTCATGTGCCAGACGAGGATCAGATCCGCGTGGTACCAGTCATCGATCGAGCTGGCGAACTGGAACTTCCCGAACGTCTCATACATCCCGACGTTGAAGTCCGATGTCAGGCCGTTGCTATCGAGGACGGTCCCGCCCAGCAGCCGCGTGAGGCGCCAGCTGGGGACCGAACCATGGACGACGCCGCCCTCGCCCGACCCGAACTCATGGATGATCGACTCCGGGCCCTGGTCCTCGATCGCATCGAGCAGGGCGTCGGCGACGTCCGTCAGCGCCTCGTCCCAGGAGATGCGCTCCCACTTCCCCGATCCGCGCGGCCCGGCCCGGCGGAGGGGGTACGTGATCCGCTCCGGCCCGTACATCACCTCGCTGAAGCAACCGCCCTTCTGGCAGCCGCGGGGGTTCATGTCCGGGACCCGCTCCTCTATCTGCGGGTACTGCGCGCCCTGCTCCTCGCGGAAGACCACGCCGTCCTTCGTGTACACCCGCCACGAACACGAGCCCGGGTAGCAGTCCACGAGGTGCGTGCCCCATGTGACCTTGTCCCAGGTCCACTTCTGCCGGTAGAGGTCCTCGAAGGAAGAGTATGTGCGCGCTGACGTCGCGAGGATGACGTCAAAGTTCGGCAGCGGCACGAGGCGGCTGAGCCCGATGGCCGTTGCCGTCGCGCCCGCGCCCTTCAGGAACGTCCGCCGACTGAGACGCCGGCTCATAGTCCATTCCCATCTTTTCTTTATTGAAGCACCCAGCCGGCGTATCTCAAGCGGTTCCGCCGGCAGCGCCCCCTGCGAAGAGGAACGCTCGACTTGCTCATCGCCGCCTGCAGGGACGCCGGCTGGGTGCAGACCCCGGCCTCAACTAAAAACGTGATTGCCAGTTATCTGCTCTTCACCGCCTGCGGTCCGCCCACCTCCACTGGGTCTCTCGTAAACGGCTCGAACAGCGTGTGCCAGCGGTACACGATGAGCATGTCCAGAAGCTCCGACTTTCCGCCTGCGCGGACCTTCTTCATCTCGCCCTGCAGCGTGTTCATTGCCTTGTGCACGCGCGGGCCAAACAGGCGCTCGAGATACTCCATCGGGATGCGCGGCGTCTCCATGTCGAGACTGCCGTCCTCCTTCAGGCGGTACGGGCTCATGGGGGGCACGTAGAAGATGTTGGCCTCGGTGCCGTACTCCGGGTGCAGCGGCAGGGCCACCTCGTAGTCGTACACCAGCTTGTGAATCGGCCGCTCGACGTCGTTCAGGTATCCGACGAAGACCAGGCGTCCCGGGCATTGCCGCGCGCAGGCCGGCGCCACACCCTGCTCCAACCGAGGGAAGCACATGATGCAGTGCTGGCTGACCTTCTTGATGTAGTTGAAGTAGATCTTCTTGTACGGACAGGCCTCGGCGCAGAACTGCAGGCCACGGCAGTTGTCCTCGTCCCGCAGCACGATGCCGTCCTCCGGGCGCTTGTACATGGAGCCGCGCGGGCAGGCCTCGACGCATGCCGGGCGCGTGCAGTGGTTGCACAGGCGCGGCATATAGAAGTAGTAGGCATTCGGGTACTCGCCCGCTCCCTGGTCTTCGTCCCAGTTGGGTCCCCAGGTCGGCTTAGGGCCGACGGGCTGCAGGTGCACGGTGTTGCCCTTGCCCTGGTAGAAGACCTCGTCGTAGTTGAAGTCCCAGCCCCCACCGAATTCCTGTCGGGTGGGGAGCTTGCCTTCCTGCGGGACGCCGTCGCGGTACCCGCCACCCATCTGCTCCCAGTCCATGGGGCAGCCCTTGCCGGGCAGGGTGTTGACGGTCATCCACCACTGGTAGTCGGTGCCTTCGTCACGCGTCCACAGCGTCTTGCACGCGACGGAACACGTCTGGCAGCCGATGCACTTGTTCAGGTCGAATACCATCGCCACCTGGCCCGGTGCCTTGTGACCGATGGCAGCCTTGGTTGCACTTGCCCCGTTCTTCGCCATGGGACGCCTCCTATTGATCGAGCGTCAGCTCGTGCCACTGCTGCGAGTACGAACGCAGGTCGCCGCGCTCGCGATTGTTGCCTTCCCAGATCGTTACGCCGAAGCTCGCCGTCTTGCCCGGCGCCAGCTTGACGTTGTCCGCGCCTTTCGCCTTCAGCGGCCGGCTCAGCACCACGGACCATCGCCCGTCTTTCCAAGCGCCCTTCGCGTCGATCGCGGCGCCGTTCGCGGGCTTGTCCGTTCCCAGGCCGTGCGCGACCAGGTTCTCGCCGGTTTCCAGGTCGGCCCGCCAGTACCATTCGTTCACCGCTGCGTCGGCGCTGCCCAGCGTGCCGATCGCGGCGGCTCCGTTACCGGGAAACAGCATGGCCGCCGCATCCGGGAACGTACGCTCCGCGAACTCGGTGTTCTGCGTATCGTCTGCCCACTCCAACAGGAAGGCGACTCGCTCGCCGTCGTGAGCCGCCCGCACGGACACGGCTCGCACCTTTCCCACCAGCTTGTCGGCCCATACCGTCCGGACATACCGCGATGTCTGCACGTGGACCGGCATGCCGACCAGGTCGATGACGTCACGTTCCACCTTCTGCCATCCCGCAGCCGCGGGATCCAGCAGAGCGGAAGCGTTGGAGACCTTCTTTGCATGCATACTCACACTGCCTCCTTTCCGACGTGTGCAATCTTTCGGACATCCAGGCGAATCGCCCGGTCGATCGGGACCGGCTGCCAGTGGATGCCTCGATACCGCAGGTGACCATATCCGCCCGCGAACGCGAGCCACTTGACCATGCCCGGCTCAACATTCGCCGGATCGTGCCATTCGTCGAACTGGTACGGCTCGAAGCCGTTGTAGATGATGAGTTGGCCCGGCCGCACCGACGGGGCGACCCGCAGCGCAACCTTCATTGCCCCCATGTCGTTGAACAGCTCAACCTCTTCGTCGTCCGAAAGGCCTCGCTGCTCCGCGTCCGTCGTGTTGATGTAGCAGAACGGGTGGCCCCGGTGCGTGTTCAGGATGATCCTGTTCGTCATGTTCATCGAGTGGATGGACCAGCGCGGGTGCCCGCTCGTCAGGTGGAAGGGGTAGTCCCCGCCCTGCGCCGGCGTGTCCTTATGGACGGGGAACTGCTCGCCCGCCTCCAGGAACCAATCGTGGTCGACGTAGAACTGCGCCCGCCGCGTGAGCGTCGGGAACGGCATCTTCTTCTCGGTGTGCCAGCGGAACGGCGCGTGGGTCTCGTCCTCCTTGATGTCGGACGCCTGCCCGATGGCCATCGGCGACATGCCCCAGCCGGTGAACCGGACGTATCCTTCCTCGCGCATCGTGTCCAGCGTCGTGCCCTCGGGCAGATTGCCCATGACGACGCTGTCCCGGACCATCTCGTCCAGCACCTTCTCGGAGTCCTTGTAGTAGCCCTTGAGGGTCATCCGGTCGACCATGTCGTCCAGACGCCGCGGTGTCCCGTGGGCGTCGGTGTACTCCACGAACTTCCGGGCCTTGGCGCGCTCTTCGATCTTCTTCGAGAGCTCCACAGCGATCTCGAACTCCTCCTTGGATTCGCCGCGCGGCGGCACCGCCCGGTCGGAGAAGGTCAGGTGCATGATGTGGGGCGTGGAGTAGCAGAAGTTCGGCTTCTCGTAGTGGTGCGCCGCCGGCAGCACGTAGTCCGACCAGAGCCCTGTCGTGCTCATGCGCCAGTCGACGCTCACGATGCAAGAGAGCTTGGGCCAGAGATTCTTGAGGAGCATGTTCTGGCCGCCGCGCGTGCGCCGCAACAGGTTGGAGCCGACTTCGAAGATGATGCGCGGCTCCTGGGTCGCGGCCGGTTGCACGGTCCCGCTGAACCAGCCCTTGTCCAGCGCCTCCTCGAAGTACTCGTCGAACGTGCGCTTCATGCCCACGTCGCCCCAGGTCTTCTTGTTCCAGATCTCCTTGTATCCGCAGTGGTAGTACCAGAAGAACGCCGGCGGCACGGTGCCACCCATGGCCGCACCGCGGTACGACATCTCGTGGCCCAGGATCTCCTCCGTCATCGTTGGATCCTCGGCCAAGAGCGCGTTGAACATCGCGTCGCGGCCCGCCATAGCCTGCGCCGTGATCTCCTGTCCCGGCGCCGGCTTGTTCGGCGCGAAGAACTGGCCGTCGAACATCCCCACCGCCCACGAGCGCGCACCCGTGCCCTTCTTCCCCCAGTTCCCTGTGAGCGCCAGGATGAGCATCATCGAGCGCTCCATCAGGTCGCCGTGGTAGTACTTGCCGGAGTTCCAGCCCATGAGCATACGCGTGCGCTTCTTCGCGGCCTTGCGCGCGATGTTCCGGATGATGTCAGGGCTCGTGCCGCAGATCGCCTCTGCCTTCTCCGGGGTGTAGTCCTTGTTCAGCAGCTCCTTCAGCATCGCGAACGCGGGGGTGACCTTGACGGTCTTCCCGTTCGCCAGCTTGGCCTTGAACACACCCTCCAGCGCCGGCCGCCGCTTCCCCAACGCCAGCGTGCCACGCGGCGCCTCCACGACCTGCTCGCTCTTTTCGTCGAACCAGTAGAACTGGTCGTCACGGCCGCCATCGACATCGGTTGCCCGCAGGAAGCGCTGGTTGTCGAGGCGTACGAGCAGGGGAAGATCCGTCTGTTCGCGCACGAACTTCCAGTCGGCCAGATCTTCCTCGATGATCACCTGGCTCATCGCGTTTGCGAGAGCCACGTCAGTGCCGATGCGGACCGGCACGTAGTAGTCGGCATGCGGCGCCGTGGGGTTGAAGTCGGGAGCGACGACTACAACCTCGGCGCCGCGGTACCGCCCTTCGGCGATGAAGTGGTACCAGGGGATCGACGTGTACGCGGGATTGATCTGCCAGCAGAGCATCAGGTCCGTGTGGAACCAGTCGTCGCAGCTGGCCGCGGGATCGAACTTGCCGAAGGTGATGTAGATCCCCGGTGAAAAGTCATTGATCTCGGCCTGGACGTCCGTCACCGTCCCGCCGATGTGGTTGACCACGGCGCTGCCGTAGATGAGCGACTGGGTGCCGCCCTCTGCGGGCTCGCCGATGCGGATGATCGATTCGGGGCCCTGATCCTGGATAGCGTCGATGACGTGGTCGGCGATTTCACCCAGCGCCTGGTCCCACGACACTTCCTGCCACTGTCCGCTTCCGCGCGGCCCCGCGCGCTTCAGGGGCTTCAGCACCCGCTCCTTACCGGTCAGGAGGCGGTGCCACGACACGCCTTTCTGGCAACCCGCGGGGTTGAAGTCGGGAACACCCTTCTCGACGACGCCGTAGGTGCCAGCCTGCTCTTCGCGCCAGACCTCGCCGTCTTTTCCTACGTAGACTCTGAACGGACAGTTGCTGGGATAACAGTCAACGCAGTGGCTGCCCCACGTCCACTTCTGCCACTTGATCTTCTCGCGGTACTCGTCCTCAACCGGAGCGGCCTGGGCCGCGCGGGAGATCGACACCGGCACCAATTTCACGGCCTTCGCTCCGTTCCCAGACCTGGCCCTGGCCCTGGCCCTGGCCCTGGATAGTGTCCTCGGCGTTGCCATCGCGGTCTCCTCTCTGATTCCCGAAGGATGGCGTCGCTTAATTTAGCGTTTGCTAGAATAAGGGTCATAGGGTCTTTCGGCATTAGCTCGGCATGGCCGTTTGGCACAAGCTCAAGGACAGAGTCGGCGCAGACTCCCGACGGGACGCGTACCGCGCCCGATCCGGAGGCACATCCCCGCGGGCTGCGAACGCGACCGATGGCATAGGATGCGCGACCGATGGCGGGCTGCGCCCGGGCCGTATGGCTCTAACGAGCACGACGTCTGTCATCAGATACTGTGCCCAGACCCCGGCTTCTTCCTAGCTGGAGGAGCCATGCCGTCTCGCAACGTGGCGGTCGCCACCCCATCTCGCAGCCCGCTGCGCCGCCTCGCCACGAACGGTGGGGTGCCGCCGCAGCCGTACAACTCCACCGAAGACCTGTATCGCGACACATGGTCGTGGGATCGCGTGGTCAAGGGCACCTGCAACCAGGCCGACTGCATCGCCGCCTGTACCCTGAACCTCTTCGTGAAAGACGGCATCATTCTGCGAGAAGAGCAGAACGCCATCTACGAAGCCTCCGGTGATCACCTGCCCGACTTCAACCCCCGAGGCTGCCAGAAGGGCATGGTCTACTCCGACCTCATGTACGATGCGACGCGCATCAAGTACCCCATGCGCCGCGCCGGCCCGCGAGGCTCCGGTAAGTGGGAACGCATCAGCTGGGACGAGGCGCTCGCCGAGGTCGCGGACAAGGTGCTGGATGTTGCCACCACCGATGGCCCCGAGTCGATCGTCTATGACATGGGCACGACGAACATCGACTTCGGTCCGGGCTCGCCCGCGCAGTTCCGCCTCGTCGATCTCATCGGCACGACGTCGCTGGACGAATGGGCGAGCGTGGGCGACCTGCCGATGGGCGCCATTCAAACATGGGGCCTCTTTAACGCCGACGGGACGTCGGACGATTACATGAACTCCGATTACATCATGATCTGGCTCGGGAATCCGGCCTACACGCGCATTCCCGATGCTCACTACATGCTGGAGTCGCGATATCGTGGGGCTCAGGTCGTGATCATCGCGCCCGATTACAGCCCTTCCGCAATGCACACCGACCTCTGGGTGAACCTGCGGGTCGCCACCGATGCGGCGTTCGCCCTCGGCATGGCCGCCGTCATGGTGGACGAAGGCCTCTGCAAGCTCGACTATGTCCGGGAGCAGACCGACCTCCCCCTGCTCGTTCGGGAGGACAACGGACGCTTCCTACGCCAGTCTGATCTCCAGGCCGACGGCAGTGAATCCACGTTCTACTTCTGGGATCCGAAGCAGAAGAAGATGGTCGAGGCCCCCGGCAGCCAGGCCCATCCCGTCGCCTCGATCGAGCTGGACGGCGTCGTCCCGGCCCTCGAGGGCGAATACGCCGCCACGCTGGTCGATGGCAAGAACGTAACCGTGCGCCCGCTCTGGGTACGGCTCCTGAAGGAGCTGGAGGACTACACGCCCGAGAAGGTGCAGGCGATCACGAACGTGCACGCCGATACGATCCGGAAGGTCGCGCGCGACTTCGCCGGTGCGAATGCCGCCTCCATCTTCGCCTCCTGGGGATCCTGCAAGCACTATCACATGGATCTCTTCCAGCGCTCGATGATCCTGATCTCGGCGCTGGCCGGCCACACCGGGAAGCAGGGCGGCGGTCTGCGCATTGGCGCGTGGTGGAACATCCCCCTGAACTACGACAAGAACCAGCTTGGGATGATCGGCCAGGCCGGCGCGGAGCGGCCCAAGGTCCGCGACATCGAGAACATGATGAAGACGATGGCCCCGCGGTTTACTACAACCAGGCCGACGATGGCCTGGCTGTACGCGCACGACGAGGGCTATCGCAAAGTCGTCGACAACATGGCGTATCACGATCCCGCGTTGCCGAAACCCGTCGCGGAATACGCGAAGGAATCCTTCGGCAACGGCTGGATGCCCGTCGGCCCCAAGCCCAGGATGATGCTATTTACCAGCATGAACCCGCTCCGGCGCTGGCCCGCCCCGCACATCATCCGTGAGGGTCTGTGGGAGAGCCTGGAGCTCATCGTCAACTGGGACTTCCGCATGTCCAGCTCAGCCATGCAGTCCGACATCATCCTGCCCGCCGCCGGGTGGCACGAGAAGTCCGGGATCAAGTTCAGCCAGAGCTACGTCCCGTACATCTGCGTGGGCGAGGCCGCGGTTGATCCGCTCTACGAGTCGGCGAAAGAGTTCGACATCATGGCCCGGCTCGCGATGAAGATCCAGGAGCGGGCCCGCCAGCGCGAAGAGGTGCCGTACGTCGACGCCATCGGCCGCACGCACGATCTCACCCACATGTACGACGACTGGAGCCTGCAAGGCGAGTTCAACGAAGGCGACGACACCAAGGCGCTCAACGTCTCGGTCAGTATGTCCCAGCCGCTGGAGGGTGTTTCCTGGGATGAACTGGCGGCAAAGGGTGCGATGCGCGTCAAGTCAACGGGCAGCTACGGCCCCATCACGGCCATCTGCTCCGACCTGGAAGAGGGCGAGGCGCTGGCCCCACTGAAGTGGTTTGTCGAGGGCAAGGAGCCGTGGCCGACACTGACCGGGCGACAGCAGTTCTACCTGGACCACCCGTGGTATCTCGAAGCCGGTGAGGGGCTGCCCGTCCACAAGGAGAATCCCATGTCCGGCGGCAACTTCCCGTTGGAGCTCACTGGGGGGCACACCCGCCACAGCATCCACGCGATCTTCCGGGCGAACAAGACGCTCCTCAATCTCCAGCGCGGCGAGCCCGTCGTATACATCAGCGCGCGCGACTCGCTGGAACGAAACATCGCCGACAATGACGTGGTCTGGGTCCGCAACGAGGTCGGGAAGTTCAAGGCCCTCGCGAAGCCGTCGCCCGCCGTACAGGTGGGGCAGGCCATCATCTATCACGCCTGGGAGCCCTACCAGTTCGAGGGTTGGCAGAGCAGCCAGACCGTCGTGACAGGCGCCTTCAAGCCGCTGCACATGCTCGGCGGGTACGGGCACCTCAGCTTCCGGCCCATCCTGGGCCAACCGAGCCACACCCCGCGCGCTCAGCGAGTCGAAATCGAGAAGGCCTGAACCCAGGCAACCACCAGGAGATCATGATGAACCAGACCGCGACCATCGACGGGGCAACCAGGCCGAAGTTCGGAGTCACCCTGGCCGATGGGGAAGAAGACGCCAACATCCTGGCCCGGCTGCTCAAGAAGCACATCGAGGACATCGTCGCCGAAGATCCGGCGAAGGCCAGGGCGGCCGCGGAGATCCACGGAAGGCTGGGCCTGCACTCAACCGACCCGGAAGCGCTCGTGACGCTCGTCTTCGATGAAGATGGGCTCGTGATCAAGAACGGCTTCGACACCGACCTCGACGGCACGGTCAAGGGACCGCTGAAGCTGCAGACCGAGACGCTCGTGGGAGTCGCCAATCCTTATACGGCGATGCTCCGGCGTCGCCTCAAGGTCGGCATCAAGTGGTCACGTCCGCTGTTCACCTTGAAGACCTACAGCTTCCTGCAGGTGCCGAAGTCCATGCGACCACCGAAGTCCGCGTAGGTCAGAGCGCCGTCGTGGGTCAGGCTGCGGACGCTGCCAGTTGCCGGACGTACGCGTGGTCGGCGACCAGGAAGGTCTCCGTCAGCGCCGTGAGCGAGTCGTAGAACGCGGATGGCTGCTGGCTTGGGATCTTCTTCCGAAGCAGGGGCCACCACCGCGCAAGGTGCCGCTGGAGAAAGTCTCGTTCGGCGCGAATAAGCGGCGTCGGATCCTGCTCGCTCGCGCGCGCCTCTCCCTCCGCGTGGGTCATCACCTGCATGAACTCGAGCTGTACCGTCACGTGGTCCGGCAACTCGCGCGCGTCCTCATTCATCTTCAGACCGAAGTACCGGTAGAAGCGAAGCGCGTCCTCCATCGCCCGCCGCCTGGGCATCCCCCATTCCCCGGCGTACAGAGGGCAAGGCGGACGCGCCACGCCCACATCGAACAGCCGTATGTATTCGGCCTGGAAGTCGATGTATTCACCGTTCTCGGCCAGTCCCTCCAGGGGTAGATCGGGTGCGAGCGCGTATGGCAGACCTTCGATAAGGGCCTGCACTCCGTCCGCGAACATGCGGCACCCCACGTCCTCCCAGAATGTCCGCGTCGGGAACTCCAGCGCGTCGGTCAACGTGTGGTACATGGCGAACCGCGCGGCCGTCGCCTCGTCGATCTCAACAGCGGGTGCAAGCGTCATCGTTCTACCTCCAGGGGCTGCCAGCTTGGTTGAAACGCCTTGAGTCCCGCCCGCTCCTTCGCGGCGCCCTGCCACACGGCGAACGTGCATTTGTGGCTGACACCCGGGGCCAGCGGCACCACGAGCCCGGCCGCTAGCGATACGTTGAACGGCCGCGAAATCACGACCCGCCACACCCCGTCGCTCCAGACTCCCTTGCCCGAGAGCGGCGACGCGGGCTGGCGCACGGTGGCGCCACGTCCCGTGGCCGTCACATACAGCGGGGCCTCCAGATCGGCGCGCCAGAGCCACATGTTCACGGGCTGGTCCGGCAGGCCCATCTCGGAGATGGGCGCGTCCTCCTTGATCGGCAGCATCACGCCAGCCTGGTCAGGGAAGTCGGCCATGTCGTTCGGCCGGCTGTCGTCGGTGGCGTCGTCCCACTCCAACCTGAAGAAGATGGCCGTCCCGTTGTGCGCGGCCGCCACCCGCACCTCCGGCGTCTCCCCGTGGCCCAGCGGCTCCCACTTCGTTTGCACGTACTCCGACGGCTGGAGAACGATCGGTGTCGGGTCCAGCTCGATCCGCTCGAGCCCGATCCCACGCCACCCGCCTCCCTCCGGATCGAGCAGCTCATCGCCTGAAGCCGATACCCGGACCGCCGTTACCATCGCGCCTCCGACTTCACGTCGCCACCGCTACCAGGGGCTGCGTAGTACGCGCTTCCGGCACACGAGCGGCAAAGGGGCCCGTCGTCGCCTTCCACATGGCGGCCGTCGCTGACCTCTTCGCCGCACGCGGTGCACGTAACGCGAATCTGCGGCTTGCCGGGCCGGTCCAGCTCCCCCAGCGTCACCAGCACGCGTTCCACCGCGAACAGCACCTCATCCGGGAGAGTCCGATACGCCTCCATCTGCGCCGCATGGCGCTCCACGTTCGGATGCGCCGCCGCGGCCTTTTCGCGCGAGTCCGCGCGCGCCAGCACACGCACCGCCTCCCCTGTCTCGGTGTTCAGGAACGTCGCGGCCAGCTTGCCGTTATCCACGAACTTCAGCGTGCGCTTGCCCAGCTTGCACCCGGTGACCGTCTGCACCGCGTCTGTGCCGCAGCGGTCTGTCTCCACCCACACGATCAGCTTCTTCGATGTGCGGGGCTCGGCGACGCCCACGGCCCGGCACCCCACCACAGCCAGCCGCACGCCGAGCAGCTGCCCGGGACACAGGTGCCCGTGATATGCCTCCGCCTCACACAGGAGCGCGTCCAGACGCTCGTCCGGTGTGGGTGCCGCGCGGTCGCCGACATATGCCAGGATGCAGCGGGCGACACCCGCCGCGTCGGCCCGGTCGAACATCGCGGCGGTCCCGGATCCGGTGCGCCTACCGATAACGCCCAGCAGCTCGCCGTGGTGCGCACGTTCGTCCGGTTCTGTCTCGGGTCCAAGCAGCAGGAAGTACGGCGTTTCTCCGGAGTGGAACCCCTCGGTCAGGATCAGGTCGATCCCCGCGGGCACGCGGGCCCGTAGCTCCTCCAGCGTCGGCTCCCGGTTCGTGACAGCTTCGAACGCCGCCACCTTCTCCGGCGAAACCACGGTGACGAACGCCGCGCCGGCCTCGGCAAAGCGGAAGGAGTCCTTTCCCTTGCGATCCAGATCCACGCGGTGGTGGGCGTGCTTGAACACCGCGACGCGCAGGCCAGCGTCCGCCAGGAAGCGCACCACTTCGCACAGCAGCGTCGTCTTGCCGGAACCCGACCGCCCGATAATGCGAATCACTTCCGTCACAGTGATCAGAGTTTCCGCCCGCGTACGCGCTCACTGGTAGGGCCGATAGTCGCGTGGCTCGGGCCAGCAGGCACAATCGCCCGGGCCATATGGCCCGGGCGACCTGATAACCGGCACTTGCCCGCATGCTCGATGGAAACGACGATGACTGCGACCGGCCTCCCCACGGAGGTTCTATGCCTGCGCAGACCCCAGTCACCGACCTCGGCCGCCAGGCGACCGAGTCGAAGCATCGTGATCGCTTCTCCTATGACCGCGTAGTGTGGGGCAGCCACTGCATCGACTGCTACCCCGGCAACTGCCCGTATCGCGTCTACACCCGCGATGGCGAGATCGTCTGGGAAGAGCAGGCCGGCGTCATGCCGGTCATCGAAGCCGGCGTCCCGGACATGAACCCCATGGGTTGCCAGAAGGGTGCCGGGTGGAGCCGCACCCTGACGGGCGGCGAGCGCCTGCACTTCCCGCAGAAGCGCGTCGGTGCGCGCGGCTCCGGCAAATGGGAACGCATCTCGTGGGACCAGGCTTGTGACGAGATCGCCGACGGCATCATCGACGCGATCCAGGAGATCGGCCCGGAGTCGATGATCGCGCTCTCCGGCTGCAACATGAGCACCTGGGGCGCCACCGCGCGCGGCCGCTTCTTCAGCCAGATCGGCGGCATCACCACCGACCTCAACGCCGAGATGAACGACTTCTCGCCGGGGCACTACCTGACGTACGGCAAGTTCGACCCCGTCAGCAGCACCGACGACTGGTTCCACGCCGACGTGTTCTTCATCTGGTTCTCGAACCCCGCCTACACGCGCATCCCGCACCAGCACTTCATCACCGAGGCGCGCTACCGCGGCGCCACCATCGTCACCGTCGCGCCCGACTACTCGCCGTCCGCCATGCACGCCGACTACTACGTCAGCGTCAAGCCCGGCACTGATGCAGCGTTCGCGCTCGGCATGGCCGCCACCGTCATCGAAGAAGGCCTCGTGCACGAGGACTTCGTCAAGGAGCAGACCGATCTGCCGCTGCTGGTGCGCGACGACAACGAGCGCCTGCTCGTCGAGTCTGACCTGAAGGAAGACGGCCACCCGGAGCAGTTCTTCTGGCTCGATGCCAAGACCAAGGCCATCGCCCCGGCGCCGCGCGACACGCTCAAACTTGGCAAGGTCGACCCGGCACTTACGGGCAAGGTCAGCGTGACGTTGAAGGACGGCAAGAAGATCACCGCCAGCACGGTCTACGGCCGCGTCGTCACGCGGCTGAAGGACTACACGCCGGAGAAGGCGTCCGCGATCTGCGGCGTCGGTGCCGGCACGATCCGCGAACTCGCGCGCAAAGTTGCCGGCGGCCGCACGAAGACGCTCGGCAGCCTCAACAACGCCGGCAAGTACTACCACGGCGATCTCATCGAGCGCTCACAACTGCTGCTGCTCGCTCTTACCGCCAACTGGGGCCGCAAGGGCACCGGCGTCCAGGCATGGGTTGCCGCGCTGTTCGACGGCTGGTTCATGTCCATGGCGAAGCCGGCCGCCGGACCAGAGATGACGAAACTGCTTTACAACGGCTACCAGTCATTCGTCGCGGGCGTGCGCGCCGAAGACCCGACGATGACGCAGGAACTCGCGACGATCGAGTTCACGAAGCGGTCGGCCAACAACGGCGCCGGGGGTTGGGTGCCGCCAGTTTTCCTCTGGTACAACCACGCCGGCTTCAAGAAGAACTGGAACCAGGCGAGCTGGCACGACGAGTCGATGCCGCGTACGTTCGACAGCTACTACAACGAAGCGCTCGAGCGCGGCTGGTGGGCGGGTTCCCCTGGCAAGGCCGTAGAGCCGCGCGTCTTCATCGAGTGCGGGGGCAACGCGCTTCGCCGCACGCGCGGCGGCCGCAAGATGCTCGTCAAGCAGCTGTGGCCCAAGCTCAAGACCATCGTGACGATTGACTACCGCATGAGCGCAACCGCCCTGGAGTCCGACTACGCGCTGCCGATGGCCGCCCAGTACGAGAAGATCAGCTTCGGCATCCCCAGCACCCACACGATGAACCTGACGTTCTGTGACAAGGCCGTCGAGCCGATCGATGAGTCAAGATCGGAACTGGAGGTCTTCGGCATGCTGGCCCAGGCCGTCGCGCGCCGCGCGAAGGCCCGCAACTTCCTCACCTACAAGGACGGCGCGGGCGCGGAACGCCGCCTCGACGACCTGTACGAGCGCTACGCGTTCAACAACGGCTACGCACGCAACGGCAACACGCTGATCGACGAGGAAGTGCTCGCCGACGAGATGATCAAGGACACGATCGTCACCGGTGCGTTGCCGGAAGGATCGAGCCTGGAGACCGTGCGCGAGAAGGGCTTCATCCGCTGGACCGGCCTCGGCATGACCGCCCGCGGGCAGGGCCAGGCCAGCGACATCGAGCCGGACAGCACGTTCGCACCCTACCGCAATCACACCGAGAAGAAGTACCCGTACCCGACGCTCACGCGCCGCGCCCAGTTCTACATCGACCACGAATGGTTCCTCGAAGCGGACGAGCAGCTGCCCCGGCACAAGGATCCGCCGAAGGCCGGCGGCGACTACCCGCTGCTGATCACCAGCGGCCACAACCGCTGGAGCCTGCACTCCGTAAACATCGTCAACAAGCTCATGCTGCAGACGCACCGCGGCGAGCCGCACCTGGTGATGAACCCGGGCGACGCCGCGGCGCGCGACCTCGAAGATAACGAAGTCGTCGAGGTGTTCAACGACATGGGCTCGTACCACACACCGATCAAGACGTCGCCGTCGGCGCGCCCCGGCCAGATCATCATGTACAACGGCTGGGAGCCCTACCAGTTCCCGAACTGGAACGGCCCGTCGGACATCGAACCCGGCATGATCAAGCCGCTCCATCTGGCTGGCGGCTACGGCCACCTCAAGTACTGGCCGAACGAGTGGCAGCCGGCGCCGGCCTGCCGCGGCACCAGGGCCGATGTCAGGAAGATCACCGCCTGACGGAGCGGCGGCCACCTCCGGCCGCAGATGGCGGGCGCCTCGAAAGGGCGCCCGCGCTCCGTTTCACCCCCGGTCCGTCATCAGCAGTGCGGGCTTTTCAGTCCGCGCAGTTCGCGAAGGGCGGGCCCCCTTTGAACGTAGAACCTCGGCGATACCTGCACCGTAACGCGGGCGTTCAGCCCGCGCGGCTCGGCATGGAGATCCTGCAACACCACCGCGCAGCATTGAGCCGCTGTGCGGATCCGCTCACCACCCCACGGCCGCGCGCGCCACGCCGGACATGCGGGATGGCGACCAGGCAGGCTCCTTCACGATGTCGACGTCCGCCTCGGCGATGCCCGTCACCGCCATCAGCGCCGTCCGGACGTCCTCCGCGACAGTATCCGCCATCGGACAGTCCGCCGATGTCAGTATCATCGTCACGTGCGCGTACGCGTCGCGCACAACCACTCGCAGCACCAGCCCCAGGTCAACGATGTTCACCGGGATCTCCGGGTCCTGGCAATTACGCAGCGCACCCAGCACTTCTTCTTTGCTGACCGTCGTCTCGAGCAGTTTGAGCTCGATCGGCGCAGCGTCTCCCCCTGCGCCGCGCTTCGCATCCGACGACGCCACCGCCTGGTTTAGCGTCTCCACCAGCGACGATGGGTCCGCGCTGAGAAACGCGGCCGCCCGCTCGATCGTGATCGTCGGGGCCAGGCGCGCGCGCATCTCGGCGTCGGCCAGCGGCCCGAACCCATAGTCCAGCAGTACCTGCAGCACCAGCGGGCTCATCTCAAGCGCCTCCGCCACCGTCATCTCCGGACGGATGCGCCGCTCGGCCACCGGTAGTGGAGGAGTGCTCGGGGGCCCCTCGTCCTCGGCATGAGCGACAGCCGCCTCTCGGCTCGAGGCCGCCGCGGCAAGCCCGAACATCGACGTCACGAGCTCCGCTGCCCAGATGCAGGCGCCACCGAACAGCAGGAAGCCGCCCGCGATCATCAGCTTGAAGTCGAGGCCGCTCGGCCAGTCCTGGAATGCCGGCGGCACGATCCGCAGCACGGCGGCGCCCAGCACGAGCGCGAACGATACAGGGATCGCCCGCGGCCACCGCGGCTCTCGCCCCGAGAACACCGGGATCGTCCGGTACGAGACCGCCATCATCATCACCGTCGCGAATCCCAGGATGTACGCGTGCCGAATCGCTCCCGACGCGTACATCGGCGTGAATCCGCCGTCGATCTCGCGCAGTTGCCAGTAGGCGTCCAGCGCCGCCGCGACACAGAGCCACCCGAACGCCAGCCGCACCGCCGCGCCGAAACCCGGGTACGCGTGCGGGGCGTCCTCACGGGCCTCCACGGGTTCGAACACGCGCAACGCGGCGACCACGCAGGCCAGCGCGCCCACGATGGCGAACACCGCCACTCGCTCGAGCGGCTCGGCCCAGCCGTACGACCCGAACTGCGGCAACCACACGGCCGCAACTCGCAGCGGCACCGCCACGACCAGTGCCACCAGCGCTGCATCCCGCAGGCGCGGGTTCGCAGGCCGCAGGCCCAGGAAGAAGGGCAGCACCCGGAACGACACGCCCAACACGAACGGCGCGACCACGCCGAGCGTCATCGCCGCCAGCAGCGCCTCGTCGCCGGCCGGATTCAGCGCACGCGTCTTGTCGCTCGCAGCGTCCAGCACCAGCCAGGCGTTCATCGCGGCGGCCGCGACGAAGCCCGTCGTCGCAACGGCGATGTACGCGTCGAACGGCTCTCGCCTCTCGCGCGCACGCAGCAGGATCGTCGCCACGATACCGCCGAAGACGATCGCGCCCGCAAGCTGCACGATTCCGCTGGCCGCGAAGACCGGCCGAACCACCCCCTCCGCATGCGGTTGCGTCAGCACCCGCATCAACAGACCCGCCGTCAACAGACCGTACGTCGCGTACGCCAGCCGGGCCGGTGGCGGCGCCTGCCCCTTGAACCGTGGCACGATGTGGAGCGCCATCCCGGCGATAAACAACCCAAGAAATCCGAAGATCTGCAGGTGCCCGTGCGTCTGTACCAGCGCCAGCCACGCCTCGCCCTGCAGACCGCCCCAGCCCCCGCCCGTCATCGCCGCGGCCGTCCCGCTCGTGATCCCGCCACCCAGCGTCAACGCCAGCGCCGTCAGCAGAAACCACCGGTACGGCGCGCGATCGTCGCGTCGGCGCGCCGGTTCAGTGGCGGCCACCGGCGCTTCGTGTTTCGATGCCAGATCGTTGAGCTCGCGGACCAGTGCGTCCGCGTCCACCTTGTGTACAGCCGCGAAGAACCCGATCGGCTCGGCCGGGCCGCTCTCGCCGCCACATCCCGTGAGCCCGTACTTGTCGAAGACCGCCTCGGCCTCCGGATACCTGCTCACCGCCTCGCGCACCGTCGTGCCCTTCGTGATCGTCTCAGCCATCGCCGCCTCCCATCGCCGCTAACGCCGGAGCTGCTAGCGCGATGTCCGCCCGCACCCCGCGGTCGATTGGCACCGGCTGCCAGTGCAGCGCGCGGTACCGCAGGTGGCCGTAGCCGCCGGCGAAATGCAGCCACTTCACCATCCCGGGCTCGACGTTCGCCGTGTCGCGCCACCCTTCGAACTGGTACGGCTCGAAACCGTTGTACATGATCAACTGTCCGGGCCGGACCGATGGCGTCACCCGAGCATCCACGAACGCCTCTGAGACGTCGTTGAAGATCCGCACGTTGTCACCATCGCCGATCCCGCGGGTGTTGGCGTCGTGCGGGTTCACGTACACGGTCGGCTTGCCCCGGTGCGTGTTGAGGATGATCCGGTTCGTCATGTTCGTGGAGTTCGCGCTCCAGCGCGGATGCCCGCCCGTGATCTCCATCGGGTACTCTCCGCCCTGCCCCGGCGGCTCCTTGTGCGTCGGCAGCTCCTCACCGGCTTCCAGGAACCAGTCGTGGTCGATGTAGAACTGCGCGCGGCGCGTCAGCGTCGGGAACGGCTGCTTCTTCTCCGTCTGCCAGCGGAACGGCGAATGCGTCTCGTCCGGTTTCAGGTCCGATGCCTGTGCCAGCGCCATCGGTGACCGTCCCCATCCCGTGAAGCGCACGAACCCGGTCTCGCGAAGCGTCGCCAGCGTCGTCTCCTCCGGCAGCGTTCCCGCTGCCGCGGAGTCGATCACCATCTCGTTGATGACGGTGTCGTCCTCTGCGTAATGCCCGTCCTTTGTGAGCTCGTTGTACAGGTTGTCCAGCCGCACCGGCATGCCCAGCCGCGACTGAAACGACGTGAAGCCCCGCGCGACGGCCCGCTCCGAAAGCTTGTTCGCCAGCGCAAGCGTGAACTGCCATTCGCTCTTCACGTCCTCGGGTGGCTCTACAACCCTGTCGGACAGTGTCAGGTTCATCACGTCCGGCGTGGTGTACGGGAAGTTCGGCTTCTCATAGTGATGCGCTGCCGGCAGCACGATGTCCGACCACAGCCCCGTCGTGGTCATCCGGACGTCCAACGAGACCATCAGCTCCAGCTTCGGCCAGAGGTGCTTCAACAGCTGCTGCTGTCCGCCGCGCTGCCGTCGCAACAGGTTGCCGCCGATCTCGAACAGCACGCGTGGCGCGGAGTCCGGGGCCGGGTATTGCGCCCCGCCCCACCAGCCGCGCTCGATGGCCTCCTTCACGTACTCCGACAGCGGCCGCTTCATCGCCGGATCGCCCCAGCCGGGCCGGTCCCAGATCTCGCGGTACCCGCAGTGGTTCAACCAGAAGAACGCGGGGGGCACGTTGCCGCCCATCGCCGCGCCGCGATAGCCCATCTCGTGCGCGATGAGCTCCTCGGTCAGTGTCGGGTCCTGCTCGAGTGCGCCCGCCGTCATCGCATTGAGCCCTGCCTGCAGCTGGCGCGCCGCCTCCGCTCCGGGCGCTGCCTTCGCCGACCACGTGAACATCCCGTCGAACATCCCCACCGCCCAGCTACGGATCCCCGCGCCCTGCTTCCCCCAGTTCCCCGTCAGCGCCAGCACCAGGCACATCGCGCGCTCGATCAGGTCCCCGTGGTAGGACTTCCCGAACGTCCAGCCGTCCAGGATGTGCGTCTTGCCCCCCGCGACCATCCGCGCCATCCGGCGGATGACGTCAGCATGGACGCCGCACACTGCCGCGGCAGCCTCCGGCGAGTAGTCCCTGAGTTTCTCGACCAGCAGCACGAACGCCGGGCTCACGTCCACGGAAGCGCCGTCCTTCAATGTGACGGCGAACGTCCCCTGAAGGGCGGGCACCAGCGCTCCCAGTTCGAGCGTGCGAGGCGCTTCCACCACGCGCTGATCCGTCTTGTCGAACAGGTGGAATATGTCGTCGCGCCCACCCTCGACGAGGTCGGACTGGCGCAGGAATCTCCCGGTGTCCCGCCGGACCAGCAGCGGCAGGTCCGTCTGTTCGCGCACGAATCCGCGGTCCAGGAGGTGTTCGTCGATGATGACGCGGCACATCGCCAGCGCCAGCGCCGCGTCCGAGCCGATGCGCACCGGCGCGAACAGATCAGCGTGCACCGCCGAAGGACTGAAGTCGGGCGCGATGACCACCACCTGCGCGCCCCGATACCGCGCCTCGGTGATGTAGTGGTACAGGGGGATGTCGCTGTAGGCCGGGTTGTTTCCCCAGATGAGCAGCACGTCCGAGTGGAACCAGTCGTCGTTGCTCGCGCAGGGGTCAAACCGGCCGAACGTCGCGTAGACGCCGGGACTCCAGTCGTTGATCTCGCCCTGCACGTCGGTCGTCGTGCAACCCAGCTTGCTGAAGACTGCTCCGCCCAACGCGATGCTCTGCGCCCCACCCTGCCCCGGTGTCCCCACCCGCACGATGCTCTCCGGACCTTCGTGCTCGATCGTGTCGAGCATCCTGTCCGAGATCTCGGTCAGCGCCTCGTCCCACGAGATACGGGTCCACCGGCCTTCGCCGCGTTCGCCCGCTCGCCGCATTGGGTGCAGGATGCGCTCGCCACCGTACAGCAGCCTGCTCCATGAGCCGCCCTTCTGGCAGCCCATCGGGTTCATGTCGGGTACGCCCGCCTCCACAACATCGAAGGAGCCTGACTGCTCCTCTCGGACGATCACGCCGTCCTTCACGTACACACGATAGGGACAGTTGCTGGGATAGCAGTCGACGCAGTGGCTCCCCCACCCCCATCGGTCGAAGGCGAGCTGGTCGCGGTATGGCTGCGTCGATGTATCGTGGTTTACCGCGCCTGCGACAGGCCCATGTGTGACCACGGTATTTCCTTCTTTCCGCCGGGTACCGAAAGCATGGAAAAGGCGTACCGGCGCGGTAAGGGCCGAATGGAAGGATGATGCGGGCCGCCTGTCGGTCAGCCAGCCCCTGCTTAGGCCAGCACCCCGAGACGAGAAGAGGACAGCTACTGGACTTCCGCGTCTCTCTCATCGCGGCCGCGCGAGCGTCGCAGAGGACGATTCACGCTGGCTGCCGTCAGGTCACGCTCGGCCCGATGAAGCGGCTCAGCGCGGCCCCTCCATGCCGTCGGCGCCGGAATCGGCGGCAATCAGATGGAGCAGACTCGGGCGGATCGACATCTCGATGTCCTTGCGCTGGTCCAACCCGAGGCGATAGTAGGCGTAGCCCGGCAGCTCGATCTCGAGGTCGTGCATGGCGCTGGAGCCGCGTACACGGACGAATAGCCGGTGGCTCTCCGCGCCCGGCACCTCCTCGACAATAGTTCCAGTCAGGACATTGGGGCGGCCCTCGTAGCTTCGATCCGGTAGACGCACCATCACGTGCGTCGGGCGAATGCAGACCACAACGCGGTCGCCCGGCCGGGGTTGCGTTGGCGATGGAAGCTCGCCTGGCTCGGACCGCAGCCAGTGGCCGTTCCATTCCACGTCGATGCTGCCCGACTCTGCGCGCAAGACGCGTGCGGGTAACACGTTACGCGCGCCCACTAGGCGGGCAACCTCGACCGTCGCCGGGCGATGGAACACCTCGTGGGCCGTGGCTTGCTGCAGCACCATCCCGCGATCCAGCACGACCAGCCACTGGGCCAGCCGAAACGCGTCGACAACATCGTGGGTCACCGTGACCACAGGGATGTTCGTCTCCTCCTGGAGCTTGATGATCTCGTCGCGCAGGCGCGGGCGCAGGATCGGGTCCAGCGCACTGAATGGCTCATCCAGCAGCAGCACGCGTGGTTCCGGGGCAAGGGCTCGGGCGATGGCCACACGCTGTTGCTGGCCTCCCGACAGCCGCGCCGGGCGTTCGCGCCGCAGCTGTTCCATACCGACAAGATCCAGCATCTCTCCAACGCGCGCCGCTTTCCTGGCGGCAGGCAGGTTCTTCAGTCCGAAGGCCACGTTGTCTTCTACGCTCAAGTGCGGGAACAGCCCGTACCCTTGCGGCACGTATCCAACGCGTCGATGCTGCAGTGCGACGTTGGTTCCTGCCTTGCTATCGAAGAGCGTGTATCCGGCAACCCCTATATACCCGCTATCCGGGCGGATGCTCCCCGCGATGAGCTGGAGCGCGGTGCTCTTCCCCGACCCTGACGGACCGAACAGCACGATTCGGCGTTGGGACGTGGAGACCGCGATCCGCAGGTTGAAGTCGCGAAGTGTTCGTGACACGTCGATCTGCAGGGCGTCCGTCGGGCTGCGTGCGATACCGGCCTGTCTCATGGTCTCAACCATCTCTTCGTACCGCTAACGTCGTCCAGCCGAACACCAGAAGGGCCGAAAGCGCCATGCCGATCAAGAGTAGCGCGGTCGCGTTCGCCCGTGCGATGTCTCCCGCCTGCACGGCGTCGTACACCGAAAGAGGCAGGGTTCTTGTCTCGCCAGGTATGTTGCCGGCGACCATCAACGTCGCACCGAACTCGCCCACCGATCTGGCGAACGCCAATGCCACACCGGCCGCGATGCCCTTCATAGCAAGCGGCAGCGTCACCGCACTGAAGACCCCCAGGCGCGTTCGCCCCAGCGTCGCCGCAACCCGCTCCAGCTCTGGATCGACCTGCTCGAACGCCGACTGCGCAGTTCGGATGAGAAGGGGCGCGCTCAGGATCGCAGCCGCGATAGCGGCGCCGTACCACGTGAACACGACGCGCACGCCCATATCCGCGAGCACCTGGCCCACCGGGCTTCCTTTGCCGAGAGTGCGCAGCAAGTAGTAGCCCACAACTGTCGGCGGCAGGATGAGCGGCAGCGTGACGAGCGCTTCAACGAACGCATGGCCACGGAACCGGTATCGCGCAAGGGCCCACGCGATCGGCAGGCCGAACACGATGCAGAGGGTCGTCGCCAGCAACGCCACCTGCATCGTGATGCGCACGTCCGCGGGATCAATCGCCACCGTTCACCGCCTCGCCTGACAGGTCGAATCCGTACGCCCGCATCGTTTCTGCTCCGGGGCCCAGAACAAAATCAACGAACATTCCGGCCCGCTCCGCCTCGGCCGTGTCCTTGAGAACGGCAACCGATTGACGGAGCGGACCATGGAGGCGGTCATCGATGATTGTAAACGTTATGTCGTCCGAGTTCTGCATCGCGAGTGACAGCGGTATGATGCCGGCCTCCGCGTTGCCGCTCTGGACGAATGTCGTCGCCTGCGATGCGTTTTCCCCCAGCACGATCTTCGACTCCACCTGCTCCCACACCCCTGTCGCCCGCAAAGCTTCCTTCGCGGCCAATCCGTATGGCGCGTGATCCGGGTTGGCAAGCGCGATGCGCCGGATCTCCTCGCCCTCGAGTTGATCGAGGCGCTCCAGCTTCGGAAGGCCCGCCGGTGTTGCCAGGACGATTCGACCGATTGCGTACAGGCGCGTGGTGCCGGGTGCGATCAGGCCGCGCTCATTGAGCGTATCGACATATGCCTCGTTCGCCGAGAAGAACGCGTCGACCGGAAGGCCCTCCTCGATCTGCGCGGCCAGGGTGCCCGACGATCCGAAGGAAAACACCACGTTGCACTGACAGGCCTCTTCGAACTTCGGCTCCATCTCTTCAAAGGCCAGGCGTACGTCCGAAGCCGCCGCGATACGCACCTTCGGCCGCCCGTCGTCACTGCAGCTCGTGAACGCCAGCGCCACCACCACAAGTGCGCCGAGCATCGCCACGCACGTAACCACGGACGACGCTTCGTGCGGTCCGCCCTTCGCCGGTGAGTGGGCGCCGGGCCGTCTGACGCGCGCGGCGCGGAAGGCCCAGAGGCCGGTGCGCCAGGTGCGTAGATAGTTCATGGTGCGCCGACTTTCTACCGGCTACACAGGGTTCCGCCGAATTACAGCGTGTCCCGGGCGGGCCCGGCACCTGCCGAAAGGCAGGTTACACCGGGTCCAAGAGGCTCTGCATGGCCCGCCCCGCCGGCGCTAATCTATGGCACATGCATGGCCTCCCCGGCCTCGCAGGAGGAGCCACATTGCACTCGCTCCAAATCGATGCATCCCCGCCCCAGTCCGATAGCCTCATGGACATCGGCTTGCGTCTGCTCGCGCTCATCGACGCCCGGCGCCTGAACGAATGGAAGGTCTTCCACCTCTCGGTCACCCAGCTTCGCTATCTCCAGGTACTGGCCGAATACGGCCAGCCCCCCCGCCTGTCGGAGGTGGCCCAGCGGACGCAGGTCCATCCCGCGCACATCACCTCGATCACGAAGCGCATGCAGTCGCTCGGCCTCATCGATATGGTCGTGGATCCAGCCGACCGCCGGGCACGGCGCGTCGCCCTTACCCCGCTTGGGCGGGCCGCGTTCTACGGGCAGGAATCGATGTGGCGTTCGTACGCGCTGGCTCTCACCGCCGGGCTGCGCCAGGACCAGACCCGGCTCCTCGCGGAAAACCTCAAGCGCCTCGGCTCCATGCTGCAGGGATCGCCCCGGATGCGGAAGCTGCCTCGCGCGGCCGTGCCGGCGCCAGATGCTCCACCAGGAACGCCGCCTCGGCCCTTACCGCCTCTTCGAACGCATCCCCCAGGTACGCGTCGAAATGGCCGGTCGGCAGGCCCATGACTCTCGCTCCTAGTGTGCGCAGGGCCGTCTGCAGCGTCGCGATCGGCGGCGTGACAGTGTCGCGCATCCCCACCACGAACAACGACGGACACGAGACCCGCGACGTCGTGCGCCCCGGCCGGAAGAGCGCCATCTCGACCGTGATGCGCGCCGCCACGACGTTCCGCCAGGTCGGCGCTTCCCGCACGATGGAGAGATAGCCAGGCTCGGCTTCCGGTGTCGTCATCACCGCCATCGTCCCCGGCGGCCCTACAACGCGGATCAAGTACGGCGGCCGCCGCAGGAGCCGCCGCAGTTCGTCGCGCAGTCCCGCGACACCGAGCCGCAACGACTGCCCCAGGCCTTCGCCTTTCGCCGCCGCCAGCGAGTCCACCAGCGGCAGGTGTAGGACCACCGCCGCGATGCTGTGGTCCCGCTTCGCGATGTCCAGAACGTGTCCTCCACCGAACGACGTCCCCCACAAGGCGATAAGGCTTCGGTCGACATCTGACCTGCTCCGCGCGTACGCGATGGCGGCGCGCCAGTCTGCCTGCTGCCTGCCGATGTTGATGACCTGCCGAGGCTCGCCGCCGCTCCCGCCAAAGTGGCGGTAGTCGAACACCACACAGGCCATGCCGGCGGCCGCAAATCGCTCGGCAAACGCGTCCAGCCGGGCTTCCTTCACGGCCGCGAATCCGTGGCCCATCACGACGCAGGGCCACGGCCCCGGCTCAGCGCCATCAGGCGCATAGAACCACCCGGCGATCGGCTGCCCCCCGCTTTCGAACGTGATGTCTTCTCGCCCCACGCGAAGCCTCCGCGTCAGCAGCACCTCTGGGAGCCATCGGCCGACTGCGCGCCGCATGAGCAGGAGGGCGCCACATTCGGGTTCGCGATGACAAATCCCGAGCCCATGACGTCTTCCACGAAGTCGATCTCCGCACCTTGCAGCAACGGCGCGCTCACCGGATCCACCACGAGTTTCACGCGCCGTGCGGCCACCAGCACATCGTCGGGCCCTTCCCGCTCCTCGACCTCCATGCCGTACTGGTACCCGGAGCAGCCCCTGCCGGCCACGAACACCCGCAGGAGCCCCGGCTCCGCGCCGCGTTCGCTCAGCAGAGCGACGATGTGATCCTCCGCCCGCTCGGTGATGTTGATGAGTGTCTCGGCCACGGTGTCCATACTGCCTCCCAGCATCAAAATGTTCGTGTGCAGCATCATGCGGCCCCGTCGGGGCCGCTGGGAGGGCCAGACGGCACACTCAGCGTGGCCAAATGGTTGGCATCGCCGCGCGACAAGCGTCCGCCGGCACCGGCGTCGACCGCCTGCCCCGGCCAGATCGGGGCGAACGGCCGAACGGCCTGTCCGCGCGGGGCCATTCGACAGGGGTGAAGCGGGCAGTCTCGCTGCTAACGTGGTCGTCGTATGAGCGCCCCAGCGAAACAAGTGCCTGGCCGGGAACAGGCCTCGACGGCGGACGGCGGCGAAATCGTCGTGCGTACCCTGCTGGACCACGGCGTCAACACCGTCTTCACGCTGCACGGGGGGCACCTCGACGCCATCTTCCAGTCCGCCCTCGATCGCGGACTCCGCCTCGTCGACACCCGCCACGAGCAGGCCGCCGGCCACGCAGCCGATGGCTGGGCGCGCACCACCGGTAACGTGGGCGTGGCGATCGTTACCGCAGGCCCCGGCGTCACAGACGTAGTCACGGCCGTCGCCAATGCTTATGTCGATTGCGTCCCCATCCTGGTAATCGGCGGCCGTAGCCCGCTCTCCGACGACGAGCGCCTTCCCCTCCAGGGTGGGTTCTCGCAGCTCGACCTCATGCGGCCCGTGACGAAGTGGGCCGCCACGGTTACCCGCATCGACCGCCTCGCGGACTACCTCTGCCAGGCGCTGCGGGTCGCGACGACGGGACGGCCCGGCCCGGTCTTTCTCGAGGTGCCCGCCGATGTGCTCTTCGCCCACGTCGGCGCCGAGCACGCGCCATCCGGCAGCCCCGAACCCATCGACCCGCCCGCTCCGTCCCCGTACGCCATCGGCAGCATGCTAGAGGCGCTGGCGGCGGCACAGCGGCCGTTGATCATGGCCGGTGGTGGCGTCTGGTTCGGCCGCGCCACGGAGCCACTCCGGGCCTTCGCCGAGGCGACGGGCATTCCCGTCGTCGCAAACGGCAGAGGACGCGCCGCCTTACCCGAAGACCATCGACTCTCGGCCGGCGGCTTCATGACCCTCGCCACGCTCCCACCGGACCAAGGGCCCGATGTCGTGCTGTTGCTCGGCGCGCGCCTTGGTCTGTTCACGGGCAGCGCGGCGCGCCCCTTCATCCCGGCCGCGGCCACGGTCTTCCAGGTGGACATCGAGCCCGAAGAGATCGGCCGCAATCGCCGGATCGAACTCGGTGTCGGCGCGGACTGCGGCCACGTCCTGCGTGCCCTGCTGAACAACACCGGGTTCCACCAATGGCCCGACCGGCAGGCGTGGACCAGCGCGCTTCAGGGTGCCCGCAACACCATGCGCACCCTCCTCAGCGCTTCGTACACCGACGACCACCGCCCCATACATCCGCACCGCCTCGCTCGCGACCTGGCCGCCTACCTGGGCCGCGAGAGCGACGTGCTCGTCGCCGACGGCGGCGAAACTTCGTTCTGGGCCGAGTCATCCTCGACGATACGAGGCCCCGGCCACTGGCTCTCCCACGGCTACCTCGGCTGCCTCGGCACGGGCATCCCGTTCGCCATGGCCGCGCAGGTCGCCCACCCCCGCAGCCGCGTGGTCTGCATCACGGGTGATGGCTCCGTCGGCCTCAACTTCGCCGAGTTCGACACGCTGGCCCGCCACGGTCTGCCCGTTGTCGTCGTGGTCAACAACGACCAGCAGTGGGGCATGTCGAAGCACGGCCAGGAACTCATGTACGGCAAGGGCCGCACGGTCGTCTCGGAGCTGGGCGTCGTGCGCTACGACCGCGCCGCCGAAGGCTTCGGCTGTCACGGCGAGTTGGTCGAGGATCCGGGCGACATCGTCCCGGCTCTCGACCGCGCGTTTGCTTCCGGACGTCCGGCGTGCTTGAACGTTCTTACCGACCCGGACATCGTCGCCCCCATCACGATCGCAATGGTGGGCGCGGCTGCGGGCGCCGCCGGCAAGCCTACTAACGGACAGGTTGTCATGCCGTATTACGGCACACGAGAAACCCGCTGACTTCGCAGCCCGGCCGACGCCGCCCCCGGCGATCACGTCGCAGGGCTTGTTGGGGAAGCACCATCGAAATCCGGCGGCCTTCTCTCGCCGGGACTCGCCTGCGCACACCTCATGACCGCCCCGATCGCCGGGCTGACGTTTCCGTTGGCCGGATACTCCTCAGATCTGTGTGAGCGACAGGGCACCAAGAACCACTGAAAGCGGCATCAGCACAACGAGCAACGCAAACGACGCGGGCTGCCGAAAACGGTGATCTCCATCGACGGAGGAAGAAGGCGTGGATGCAGGAACGCAAACACGCCCGCCAGCACCAACGCCAGGTAGTCGCCTGCCGCGCGGTCGCCCACCCGCAGGCAAAATCGGCTATGCCGGCGAAGAGAAGCAGGAGGTTGAGCACCAGGTTGAACTGATTACCACCGGGAGTACTGAATCTGCGGGCTTCGCCGTGGCGCTCGCCCTCGTGTCCTTCGACCCGTATCGACTTCGAGTTCAGCATACTGTCTGCAAACGCGACCCGTACGTTGCGAGCTAGCGACGGTCCTCGCTTTCATCAGGCGACGGCAACGCCTCGTCGGGGTGGGCCTGCGCTTCGTGCTCCTCGGCGCAGTCATCGGAGCAGAAGAGCATGTGACAGTAGCGGCAGTTGACAACCTCCTCCGATTCGTTGGGATCGTCGGGCAGTGGCTGTCCACACGTGGCGCATCCAATCATCGTCTCCCTCGCTTCCTTACACGGTAACCAAGTTCGCCCGTTACAGACGCGTTTGAGCGAGCCCGGGCTCAATTCCCTCGACTGGCCGGTTCAGCGGGTCTGCGGCGCCGTGCGCGATATTCAACCACCGCCCGGCAACCCGTCCAGCTCGGCTCGCGCCGCCCGCCACGAGAACGCCGCGCGCGCTGACTCGTAATCGAGCAGGTTTGGCTGCACGAGCAGCCGCTCTAGTTCCTTTCGGATGGGCGGCCAGTGCGTGCGCGCGGAGGACTCGTTCACGTTCATGGTGGCTCACAGAAGGGCGCTCACGGCGAGTGTCCGTGGCCGCCGCCACATAGGGCAAGAGCCAGCCCGCCTCCCTTTGGAGTCCGAAAGGATTCGGCCGGGTAGTAGGCCCGGGCACTGTCTCCCTGGAAGTACAGACGCAGCGCGTCGTGCGTGCCGCACATTAGACAGTGGGACATGTGGCTCTACAAAGGCGCGGAGGAAGAGGTAAAATAGTAGTGAAAGGAGGTACGAGAGGCGTAATGGATAAGCGGTGTGGAGCCGCGGCAGAGTCCGGCGCCCGACCCGTAACTCGCTGAAAAGGAAACGCTCGAAGGCGCGGAGTGCGGGCGGAGGTCCAGTCCGGAGGATAGGACGAGGCGACGCCCCCTCGGTTCGGAATGAACCGGTAGCGAGCCAAGACGAGGGGCGCCGGAAACAAATAGAAGAAGGCCCTCGATGTCACGTCGAGGGCTTTGGTATGTCGCGCATGAGCCTTCGTGATTGGTCTCACAGGACAACCAGGATCGCACCCTGCTGGACCAACAGGAGCCAGGCCCTCCGATACCGCCTTCATTTCAAACAGCCCGTTTTAGACCCGGCACGTACACCAGCACGAGCCCCAGTACGAGCTCGAAGCCGAGCGCGGGCATGATCCAGCGATTCGAGCGAAGCGACAGCCGCCGCAGAATCGACCAATCCCTCTGCGCCAAGAGACAGCCCCGCAAAGTCGACACCAGTCGCCCGGTCGACGGGGACCGGCTACCACATCGCCGGGGCTAACCTACGTGCCTTGCAGCCCGGCGATGAGCACGAGAGCATCGCAGAACCGTAGCTGCTGCACGTCCGGTTTGTCGGCGAGCACCGTGAGCGCATCGTCCAACGCCCGGACTGCCTCAACGGGAGCACCTTCCCCGACCAGCACCCGGCGCAGACCCTCCACTGCCTGCTGTGCGGTCAAGTCAGCAAACTCCCTTATGCGGGATTCTTCCATGTACGAGCGAACGCTGGCGAACGCCCTCATCGCCACCCACTCGATGCCTGTTTCCAGAGTGGAATGCGTTCAGCAGTCTGCGCAGCTCCGCTACCGGGCTGGCGTGCTCGTGCACTCGGATTTCAAGGTTGGAGGCGTACCTGCCCGTCGCCAGTCTCAACAGCGTACCGCGGTGGCCGCGGCGATCCCCGCCGGCCGCGACTCTGGCTTCAAGCGCGATGAGGAGGCGCTCGTCGAGAGGCCGGTGGCTGTTCGTATCAAACGCCTCACCCAGCGCACCATATCGGGGTGCCACCTACAACCGGCATGCCACCGTGCCGATGATCGCAGTAGCGCCTCCGTGGCGCGGAGGGAGATGCTGATGAAGATCGAACAGATGTGCTGGTCCTCAGGGCACGGTTGGGTGTATGAGGCGGCCGCTGGTGGGTTGAAGGACACGGCTGACCTCGTGCTCGTGTTCGGAAGCACGGCCGCGCTTCGAAAGGAAGAGCGCCTAGCCGAAGTGAAAAGGGCGTACCCCCGAGCCTATGTCTTCGGCTGCTCGACGGCGGGCGAGATATGTGGCACGACGGTGAGCGACGACTCAATTGTCGCCACGGCGGTTGACTTCGAGCAAACCGAGACGCGCCATGCCAGCATCGCCCTGCAGGACGTCCGCGACGGTTTTGACGCGGGTGTGCGCCTCGCAGCCCTGCTGCCGCACGAGCGACTCGTGCACGTGTTCGTCCTCTCCGATGGCCTGGATGTGAACGGAACCGATCTCGTAAACGGACTTGCTTCGGGACTGCCTGCCGACGTGAGTATCACGGGGGGCCTCTCCGGGGACGGCGATCGATTCGAGTCCACGCTAGTCGTGCTGGAAGGGAGGGCTGAGGGCCATGCGATCGGGGCCCTGGGCCTTTACGGACCGCATCTGAAGGTCGGTTACGCATCGCTCGGCGGCTGGGACTCCTTCGGCCCAGAGAGACTCGTCACACGGTCCGAGGACAACGTCCTCTATGAATTGGACGGCAAGTCCGCACTGGCTTTGTACAAACAGTACCTCGGTGATCAGGCGGCCGGCTTACCCGGTACGGGGCTTCTGTTTCCGCTCAGCCTGCGGACGAAGGAGCGGGAGACGCCCTTCGTTCGCACCATCCTTGCCGTCGACGAGGATGCTCAAAGCATGACGTTCGCGGGCGACATTCCGGTCGGCGCACACGCCCGCCTGATGAAGGCAAACTTTGATCGCTTGATCGACGGAGCCGTTGGCGCGGCGCGAGCGACACAGTCACCGATTGCGGGCTCCTCGCCCGAACTGGCGATCCTGATCAGCTGCGTGGGCCGCAAGATGGTCTTGAAGCAGCGGGTCGAGGAGGAGGTCGAAGGCGTGCGTGACGTACTGGGACACGCAACCACGCTGACCGGTTTCTACTCCTACGGTGAGATATCACCGTTTACGCCGAATGCGAGATGCGAGCTACACAACCAGACGATGACAATCACCACGTTCTCTGAGCGCGCCGCGTAATCGCCACGATGCACACGCTACTTCAGCGCCAACTCCGGCGATACGGCATCAACCCGGAAGCTCTTGACACGGAATGTCAGGGCTTCCTCACGGCAGTCAGCGACGCCTATGGTGCTGCAGACCGTGATCGGGCCATGGTGGAGCGGTCACTCGAGCTCAGCTCAAGGGAGCTGCTCGCGGCCAACGCCGAACTCGCCACCAATAGCAAGCTCCTGCGAGCGACGCTTGAGTCCACAGCAGATGGCATTCTGGCCGTGGACGCCGAAGGCAAGGTCATTTACGCGAACGAGCGATTCCTTGAACTCTGGCGGATTCCGAGTGATGTCGCGAAGAGTGATGACGACAACGAGCTCCTCGATTTTGTGCTCGGGCAGCTGACCGATCCCGAAGCGTTTCTTCGCAAGGTTCGCGAACTGTACGCCTCCATCGAAGAAAGCTCGGACAGGCTCCTGTTTAAGGACGGCCGCGTATTCGAGAGGTACTCTCGCCCGTTGCTCAGGAATGGTGAAACCGCCGCACGTGTCTGGAGTTTTCGGGACATTACGGAGCGCGAGCATGCGTTCGCACGGATTCTTGACCTGGCGCGCCGCGATTCGCTTACGGGAGTACTGAATCACGGCGGGATCACGCAGTACCTGGAGGAACAGCTCCAGAGGCCAGATCTTGAGAACGTGGCGCTTGTGATGGTGGACGTCGACGGAATGAAGGCGGTGAATGACACCTACGGCCACTTGTCTGGCGATTCGGCGCTCCGGGGCGTCGCAACGTCGCTCATAGCGGAGGGCTCGACTGTCGGCCGATTCGGGGGTGACGAGTTCCTCGTGGTCCTGCCGGGTGCCAACCAGGAACAAGCGCAGCAGTACCTCGGATATGTGCGCGAGGCGCTGGCGAATTACCGTGTACAGGATGAACTGACGAGCGCGGTCATCCGCCTGCCCGTGAGCATGGGCCTCGCGATTTATCCCGAGGAAGCTGGTTCGTTGGCTGAATTGATTCAGTTGGCAGACTCTGCGATGTATGGAGACAAGAACAAGCGTGCACTCGATGAGGGCCAACTCAATCGACGCGTGGACGACCGCGTTTCACACATGATTGCCGACCTCGTGCCGCTGCTGACGTCGAGCGGGAAGCTCGACGAAAAACTACGGCTGATTGCCGGCAGACTGTCGGTGGGCACCGGGTACGACGCGGTGGACTGCCAAGTCTTCCGGAGTACCGGCAAGCCTGCGGAGAGTTCGCTGCGCGGCGGCCAGGCGGACGAGTTAACTGAACGCTGGGCCGCTGAGCAATCGCGTGACGACGGTCGTAGCAGGCCCATCAACCTGATCCTGGCACGAACGCGGAGGCCAATCATCCTCGAAGACATCGCGTCCGACCAACGACTGAGTGAGGGCGAGCGTATGATCCTCGCGCAGGCCGGGCTGCAATCGGCGATCATCGCACCGATGTTCTGGGAGACTGAACTGATCGGCTCGCTCGCCGTCGCGCGCCGTTCCAAAGGGGCTTTCGATCCTCGCGATGCCCAGTTCCTGGCAGCAATCGCAAATCAGGTCTCAGCCATAGTTCGCATGGCCGGACTGCTGGAGGGCCTCCAAGATGCGACGGAGCGAGTATCGGCCGCCCAAGCCGAAACGGTTGTTATGCTCGCCGCCGCCGCCGAAGCGCACGACACCACGACCGGCCTCCATCTTGCGAGCATCCGCCGACTCTCGGAGATCATCGCTCGAGAGATGGGATACGCGGAAGAGGACGTGCGCGAGCTCGGCCTGGCCGCCACGCTACATGACATCGGGAAGATAAGTGTGCCCGACAGCATTCTGGCGAGCCCGCTCAGGTTCGATGCGGACGACGTGGAATTCGACCGCGTCTGGGAGACCTTGAAGCGCCATACCGTTTGGGGGCAGGAGTTCTTGTCAGGCCGCTCCGGATTTGGTTTGGCGGCTAAGGTCGCAAGGTGGCACCACGAGCGTTGGGATGGGCGCGGCTATCCCGACGGTCTGGTGGGCGAGGGTATACCCCAGGAGGTCGCCATCGTCACCGTTGCGGACGCATTAGATGCGATGGTGCAGGACCGGCCATACCGCGCCGGCCGGCCGCTCCAAGAGGCGATCGATGAGATCCGGTCTTGCCAGGGAAGGCAATTCTCTCCCGAGGTAGTCGATGCGCTCGTTCGCTTGTATGAGCGCGGCGAGTTGCCGCTGGGTGGAGACGAACACCGCCTCGCCGCGTAGGAACAGTGCTGATTCCGGTCATCGAAACGGGTGCCCATAGTGGTCAGGATCGCAGCATGGTGGTGGCGAGTGGACTTCGTCAGCGTGCACCAGCGGCAGTCTTCGCCGAAGCGCGACGGCGGCGCGGGAGCTTTTGCACCGGTGCGGGCGAGACGCCCGGTGCGCCGGCCGCGCGCTCAAAGTCGACGCGCGTCGCCCGGTCGACGGGGACCGGCTGCCACATTCCCGGCCGATATCGCACGTGGCCGTAGCCGCCCGCAAGGTGGAGCGGCTTGACCATCCCCGGCTCGATGTCCATCGGACCGCGCCATCCGGAGAACTGCGCGGGGTCCCAGCCGTTGTACATCACGACCTGGCCCGGGCGGGCGGTCGACGTGATCTTCGCCGCGACGTAGAACTCGCCCAGGTCATTGAACACGCGCACCACATCGCCCTCACTCACCGCTCGCGCCGCCGCATCGCCCGGATTGACGAAGATGAACGGCTCGCCGCGGTGGGTGTTCAGCATCAGCCGATTCGTCACGTTCGACGAGTGAATGCTCCAGCGCATGTGGCCGCTTGTCATCTGGAGCGGGAAGTCGCCGCCCATCGCCGGCGTCTCTTTGTGCACCGGTAGGGCTTCGCCCGCCTCGACGAACCACGGGTGGTCGATGTAGAACTGGGCGCGACGCGTCAGCGTCGGGTACGGATACTTCTTCTCGACGTGATCGCGGTTCGGGACGTGCGTCTCGTGCGGGTGGATCTCGGACGCCTGTCCGACCGCCAGCGGCGACATACCCCAGTCCCGCACGCGCACGAAGCCCTTGCGCCGCATCCGCGCGAGCGTCGTGTTTCTCGGGATGTTTCCGGCGATGGCGCTATCCCTGATCCATTCGTCGACCAGCCGCTCGTCCGAGCGGTACAGGTCGCCGCTGGTGAACTGCTCGCCGATGCCGGCGTACGTTCGGAGTGCCCCGTCGAGGTCCTTGAAGGCCGTGAGGCCGCGTGCATTCGCGCGCTTCGATACGGCCCGGGCCAGCAACTGGAAGATCTCCCACTCGGGCTTCGCTTCCCCTGCCGGGTCCACCGCTTTGTCCGCGATGAGCACCTGCATGACGTGCGGTGTCGCGTAGTGCACGTTGAGCTTCTCGCCATGGTTCGCCGCCGGCAGGATGATGTCCGATTGGAGCGCCGTCGTCGTCATGTGAAAGTCTACGGTGACGGCCATCGCGAGCTGCGGCCAGAAGTCCTTGAGCAGCATGTTCTGGCCGCCGCGCGTGCGGCGCAGCACATTGCCGCCAACCTCGATGAAGACGCGCGGCGGCACGGTGCCGTCCGCCACCCCCGACCACCAGCCGGCACTCTCGGCCTCCCGGAAGTACTGCGCGAACGAACGCTTGAGCGTCGTGTCTCCCCACGCACGCTGATTCCACACCTTGTCGTAACCTGCATAGCGCCGCAGCAGCAGGAACGCCGGTGCCACCTTGCGGTGCATTGGGATCATGCTCAGCAGCTCAAGCGTGGCCAGTTCGTCGGTCAGCGTAGGGTCGGCGGCCTTGACGGCGTCGATCGCGGACCGGCGCGTGGTGAGCACGCCGCGCACGCCCGCCGCGCCCGGACTTGTCTTCATCGCCGAGATCATCGGGCCGTCGAACGGTCCCGCGCTCCAGCTTCGCGCGCCGGTGCCTTTCTTGCCCCAGTTGCCGGTCAAGGCGAGGAACAGCAGCATCGACCGTTCCATGAGGTCGCAGTGGTAGTACTTGCAGGAGTTGAACCCGAGCAGAATCGCGGTCTTTGTGTTCGCGCAGTCGCGCGCCAGCTCGCGGATCAGGTCCGGGCTCGTGCCGCAGAGCGCGGAAGCGGCTTCCGGACTGTAAGCCTTCAACTGCTCGCGCAGCCGGTCGAAGACGGGCCGCACGCGCACGCGCGTGCCGTCTGCCAGCTTCACCGTGCAGCTCCCTTCAAGCGCGGGGACCACGCGGCCCCACCGCAGGCTGCCCCGTTTGGCGGGCGCGATCTTGCGGGTCTTCTCATCGAACGCGAAGAACTGGTCGTCGCGACCGCCAGCGCGCAGATCCGACTCCCGCAGGAAGCGGTCCGTGTCGTCGCGCACGAGCAGCGGCAGGTCGGTCTGCTCACGGACGAATCGCGCATCGTAACGCCCTTCGTCGATGACGACGCGGCACATTGCCAGCGCCAACGCGGCATCCGCTCCGGGCCGCACCGGCACGTAGCCGTCCGCGTGCATCGCGGAGGGGCTGACGTCGGGCGCGATCGTATAGACCTTGGCGCCGCGGTATCGCGCCTCGGCGATGTAGTGATAGAAGGGAATACGCGTGTACGCGGGGTTCATGTGCCAGATGAGAATGCGGTCCGCGTGGAACCAGTCGTCGACGGAGCTGACGTTGAACTTTCCGTAGGTGAGGTACATGCCGGCGTTGAAGTCGTTGATCACGCCTTCAAGGTCGATGGCGATGCCTCCCAGGTTGCCGACGAAGCGGGCCACGGACATGACGCCGAGAATGCCGCCCTGCGCGGGCGAGGTTTCGTAGAAGATGGACTCGGGGCCGGTCTTCTCAATGGTGTCGATGAGCGCGTCAGCGACCTCGTCGAGCGCGTCGTCCCAGGAGATACGCTCCCATTTGCCCGAGCCCCGCGGCCCGGCGCGTCGCATCGGATAAAGAATGCGCTCAGCGCCGTCATGCGTGAAGCTCCATCCGGCGCCCTTCTGACACCCCATGGGGTTCATGTCAGGAACGCCTTCCTCAACCGTGCCGTAGGTACCGGCCTGCTCCTCGCGCCAGATGACTCCGTCGCGGACGTAGGCCCGAAACGGGCAGTTGCCCGGATAGCAGTCCACACAGTGGCTGCTCCAGACAACCTTGTCCCAGCGGAGTTCTTCCTGATAGCCGTTCTCCACGGAACGGGAGGAAGTCGAAGGGTGGGCGGTTCGACTGCGTGACATCGGAGCACCCCCGGCCGCTTGGCGCGGCGACGGAACGCAAACTCCCGCGAGGGTCTGGCGTGTGGATCGCGCGTCCTTACCCCGGAATGCCTCGCCGGCACACGCCGAACGCGAGGACGATCACACGACGCCCGAGCGTGGTGCAAGAGCCAAATGGCACGCTCCGTGGAGGTTGTCTCCCCTGGAGTGGGTCTTCCCTGTGGACGTCACAATCACGGGATGGGAGGGCTCGAGACTGGGACGGTATCGTCGCTGACTCTCCGCGAGGGAGACGCGTGGTAAGTGAGGGCTGCTGAGTGGGGAATGGCGGTGTCCATCGACGGGCGCGAGGTCTCGCGAAAGACGACGGCGCGGCCGCGGACGCGCAGCCCGAGGCGCTGGCCGGGCGCGAAGTCAAGGCCAGCCAACTCGCGCACCTTGATCAGCGAGCCATCGGCGACCCGCACGGTGACCATCTGGTCGTGGCCGTAATACTCCTGCGACACGACTTCGACCTGCTCGCCGCCTACGGCCGACAGCGATAGAGCTTCGGGGCGGATCATGACCTCGACGGCGCCCGAAAGGGATTCGGGCGCGCGGATGACGCCGATGGCGGTGCTGACGGCGCCCTCGCACCCCTCGCCGGGCAGGAAGTTCGCGTCGCCGAGGAACTCCGCGACAGCGCGCGTTGCGGGATGTCCGTACACCTCGGCGGGCCGGCCGATCTGCTCGATGCGGCCCTGGATGATGACGGCCACGCGTTCGGCGAGGCTCAGCGCCTCCTCCTGGTCGTGCGTGACAAAGATCGCCGCGGTGCCCAGCGACTCAATAATCTGGCGGACGTCGGCGCGGACGCGCTGTCGAAGGCCCGTATCGAGGTTCGAGAACGGTTCATCGAGCAGGATGAGCTCGGGCTCGGCGGCAAGCGACCGGGCGAGCGCGACGCGCTGCTGCTGGCCGCCGGAGAGCTCGTGGGGCATGCGCGCTCCGAGCCCGTCGAGTCCGACGAGCGCGAGCAGCTCCTCGATGCGGGCGCGGCGGCGGCCACGTCCGGTCATCCCGAACGAGACGTTCGACGCGACGCTCAGGTGCGGAAACAGCGCGAAATCCTGAAAAACGAGGCCGACGCGCCGCTTCTCGGGTGCGACGATGGCCCCGGGGCTGTTCAGCACGCGGCCGCCGAGCTCCACGACCCCCGCGTCGGGGCGCTCGAAGCCGGCGATGATGCGGAGGAGCGTCGTCTTGCCGCAGCCGCTGGCGCCGAGCAGGGCGAGGGTGTGACCGCGCTCGACTTCGAGGGAGACACCGTCGACGGCGACGACATTGCCGAAGCGCTTGGTCAGGCCTTCGCAGCGCAGGTATACGTCCCTCATGACCGGCGATCCTCCCGCAGGACGCTGAAGAGCATCGGTAACGAAGAAAGCGCGACGAGGATGAGCGCGGGCAGCGCGGCGCGCGTATAGAAGCCCTCAGACGTGGCAGACCAGATGCGCGTGGCGAGGGTGTCGAAGCCGATCGGGCTGAGGATGAGTGTCAGCGGCAGCTCTTTCATCACCGTCAAGAACACTAACACGGCGCCGCCGGACACGCCGGGGAGCACCTGGGGAAGCGTGACGCGCCAGAAGACGTAGGGTTTGCCGCGGCCGAGACCTCGGGCGGCGAGTTCCGTGTTGGGGTTGACCTGCAGCAGCGAGGCGCGGATCGCGCCGTACGCCTGTGGCAGGAAGCGCATCACGTACGCGAAGACGAGTAGCACCATTGTCTGGTAGACCAGTCCGGCGTAGTTGGCGGCGAAGAACACGAGCGCCAGGGCAATCGAGATGCCCGGGAGCGCGAAGCCGGAGTAGGTGACCTTCTCGATGATGCCGCTGAGCGGGCCGGGGTGGCGCACGGCAAGCACGGCGATCGGCATGCAGGCGACGACAGCGGCGACGGCAGCGAGGCTCGAGGCGTAGAGGGAGTTGAACGCCGCCTCGCGGACGAATTCGACGGACTCGCCGGCGTCGATGCCACGGAGCAACCAGTAGCAGATCACCGACACCGGCAACAGCAACGACACAGTCACGATGGCGGAGCAGAACGCCAGCGCGGGCCAGCGCCAGTGACCGAGATGGACGGTGGGCCGCGGCTGGTGCCGCGCCGTCGCATGATACCGGGCGCGCCCGCGCGTCGCGCTCTCGAGCGAGACGACGACAAGCGTCAAGACCACGAGCAGCAGCGCGAGCGCGGCCGCGGACGATCGGTCGAACGAGGAGGTATACCGGACGTAGATGACCCGGGTGAGCGAGTCGAAGCGCAGTAACGAGACGGCGCCGAAATCGCTGAGTGTGTACAGCGCGACCAGGAGGCCGCCCGCGGCGGTGGCGGGACGAAGCTGTGGCAGCGTGATCCGCATGAAGGCGCGCAGGCCGCCCGCGCCCAGTCCGCGTCCTGCTTCTTCGATGGAGCGGTCGAGTCCGCGGAGCGTAGCGCGGACGGGCATCATGACGTAGGGGAACGTAAAGAGCGTCAGCGCGGCCCATGCACCCCAGAAGCCGTAGATCGCGGGCAATCGGTCGACGCCGAGCGGCTCGAGCGCGCCCTGCAGCATGCCACGCGGCCCCAGCGCGGCGATGAACGTAAACGCGCCGACGTACGACGGGATTGCGAGGGGCAGCACCAACAGCACCGACCAGACGCGCATGAACGGCAGATCCGTGCGCGTCGTGAGCCATGCCAGCGGCAACGCGATCGCGATCGCGCTGGTCGTGGTCGCGGCGGCGAGCACCGACGTGCGGATGATCGCATCGCGCGTCGCCCGGGCGGTGATTTCGTCCAGGAGCACGCCTGCGCCCCACACTCGCACGACGAGGTACGCGACGGGCAGCAGCATCGCCGCGGCGACAAGCGCGGACATCCCGGCCAGGACGACCGGGAAGTCGGGCGCGCGCCGTTTGCCCAGCGCCATAGCAGCCATCGTTACGGCAGCACTCCCGTCTCCCGAAGCAGCTCAAGCGTGCCTTCGAGATCATTGAGGTCGCTGAGGTCGATCCGCGGCGTTTGGATCTGGTCCAGCGACACGAGGTCTTCCTCGGCGGGCACTCCCTCGATGATCGGATATTCGTGCGTCTCGGCCGCGAAGTACTGCTGCGATTCTCCGGAAAGCAGCCACTCGACGAACCGCTGCGCTTCCTCGCTGCTGTCGGAGGTATCGAGAATGGCCGCGCCGGCGACGTTCACGAGAGCGCCGGGGTCGCCGCTTTTGAGGAAGTGATTCGCCGCGTCGACGTTGCCACCGGTCTCGCTGCGGAGCTGGTAGAGGTAGTAGTGGTTGATGAACGCGACATCGATCTCTCCGCTCGCAACGGCCTCGAGCGCCGGCAGGTTACCGTCGAATGAGACGGGGTTGTTCGCCCTGATGCCCTCGAGCCACGCGCGGGCACCGTCCTCGCCTTGGGTCAGGCGCAGGGCGGTGACGAAGGCCTGGAACGACCCGTTCGTCGGCGCCCAGCCGATGCGGCCCTTCCATTTCGCGTCCGTGAAGTCGAGGATGGAGTCTGGAAGGGTCGCCGGATCGACGTTCTCGGTGTTGTAGACGACGACCCGTGCGCGGCCGGAGACGCCGACCCACCGCCCGTCGTCGGAGCGGAAGCGAGCGTCCACAAGATCGAGAATCGAGTCCGGCAGTTCGACCAAACGGCCTTCCCCGGCGAGCGCGCCGAGCGCGCCGGCGTCCTGCGCGAAGAAGACGTCGGCCGGGCTGTTGTCCCCTTCCTCCAGGATCGTCGAGGCGAGCTCGGCGGTGCCGGCGTAGCGGACCTTCACGTCGATGCCGGTCTCGTCAGAGAAGCGCTCGAGCAGCGGGCGCACGAGGCTCTCCGAACGTCCCGAGTAGACCGTAAGGGTCGCACCGCTGTCGCCGCCACACGCGGCCGTCGCAAACCCGACGAGCGCGATGACGGCGCTGGCGCCAGCGAAGAGGGTGAGTTTGTTCATGAATCGCTTGCTCCTGCCAAGGTGAAGTTATTAGCCTATGCTAAAGTCTCTCGTGTGCAGAGGCTAAGTACAAGGGCCAAACGGCAACCAATCGGCGAGATTGATGGAGGTTTACAGAGGTTGCTTGAGGTCGTCGTTCGTCGGGGGTGCGGGAGAGTCCGTGGTTCTTTGTGCACGGACCAGGGCGCGCCGGGCGCCCTTACAGATTCGAGGGCGGGGCCCTCAGGGACTCGAACCCGGACCGGGGGATCAGAAGGCGGACGAGGTTGCCCGGCGTATCGGCGCCGGAAGCTGCCGGTACGGCCGGCGGGTACGCGAGGCCGCCGGAGGCGTGAGGGAGGAAGATACCGTACGCGGCGCGACGTCAGCGCGTGGTGCGAATGGGCCCGCAGCCGAAGAACCAGTACGCCGCCCCGCCGCTGCTCCACGTGCCGAAGGCGCAGCCCTCGCTGTCGCCGGCCACGAGGCCGGTCTGATGGGCGCGGAACTGCATCACCATGTCGAAGTCGCCGTCACGGACGGGCGCGCGGGCGTCTTCCAGCCCACCTGCGTTCCTGTTCGGCGCCGCGCCGCCGCCGGCGAGCACCAGCGGCCCCGGCCCAAAGCGCACGGACGCGGGCGAAATCAGCGTGGCGTCGAACGCGACCGCCAGACCGAACTCGCCCGCGGTGGTGGTCAGCACGGCGACGGGGATGCTTCCCTTCATCAGGTTGAGCACGGAGGCCGGGTCGCCGCCGGGGTTCACGACGACCCTCACGGGCACCACGCACTCTACCTGCAGGTCGACCGATCCGTCGCTGTTGTCAGCGTCAGAGTCTTCGTCGTCCTCGCTGGCCGGGCTGATTGCGGCGTCCAGCGTGAACGTCTTCGTCCCCGGCGTCGTGCACTCGATCTCGAACGTCCGCTCGACGTCGCGTTCCTCGTGCAGTTCCAGCGCGTCAACAGCCAGCGAATCCTCCGCCGGACCAGCAGAAGCGCCTGCGGACGCGCTTGCGGCCACGTCCAGCAGCGCGTCGATGGGCGCCGACGGGCCGTTGTTCGTGACTGTGGCGCGCAGCGTGAGCGAGCCAGGCGTCCCCAAAATGAGCAGAGCGGGTGGGTCGACCGCCGTCACATCCAGCACCTCCAGGTCCGCGCTGGCGATGACCTCGGTATCGAGCGAAGCGCCGTTGTCTTCGGCATCGGTCTCGGCGCCGTCGCTGTCCGCTGAGGCCGTGTTTGTGAGGGTCACCGGGCCGCCGGCGTTGTGCACGAGGTCCGCGGCCACGTCCGCGGTGATCTCGATGCTGGCACTGCCACCCGGTGCGAGATCCGCGACGTCGCACGTGACGAGGCCGGCGGCCTCGCTGCAGTCTCCGCTGTCGCTGACGTAGGTGAGGCCCGCCGGCAGCGTATCTTGCACGGAGACACTCGTTGCCACGCTCGGGCCGTCGTTGCCGGCGTCCAGCGTGTAGGTGACGGACGTGCCCGCCGCCACGGTGTCAGCGTCAGCGCTCTTCGCGAGCGTCAAATCGACCTCGGCGGTCACGTTCGCCACGTGCGTGTCGCTGTTGTCGGTGTCATCGCTGTCCGGGATGACGCCGTTTGCCACGGCGATGCTGTTGCTCAAGGCCGCGGGGCTGACGCCTGCATCGGCCACGTAGGCCGGATCGATGGACAGCGTGATGGAGGCGTTTGCGCTGGCGCCGGACTCGATGACACCCAGATCGCAGGTGACGACTGCCGCCGCCTCGCTGCAGCCGGCGCTGCCGCTGTTAAACGTCGTACCGGCGGGCAACGTGTCCGCGACGACGGTGTTGTCGGCGTCGTTCGGGCCTTCATTCGTGACCGTCACGTCGTAGGTGATCGTCGTGCCAGCGACGGCGGTATCGGGCCCGCTCGCGTCGACGGCGAGGTCCGTGGTGTTAACGGCGAGCTCCAGAAGGACGATCTCCAGCGTCGTCGGGTCAGTGTGGTCGTGCACCGGGCCGTCATCGGACGCGCCGAAGTGCTGGAACGGCATCGACAGCTTGTTCCAGTCATCGTGCGACTTGATGACGCTGTCCGCGCTGGCGTTGTCGCAGGCGTCCGGCCCGGACGACCCGTCGTCGTCGATGTTGACGCTGATGCCCGTATCGGACCTGTCGCCATCGCCATTCCAATCCGCGCGCCTGGTGAGCGGCTGGCTGACGCGCCGGCCGTGGGCGTCCGTGAAACGGAACTCCAGGATGGGATTACCGGAGAGCGCGACGGTCTCGTCGAGATTCGCCTCATCGAGGTCTGGCAGCGCGTCGGTCCGCCGCGGCACCTCGGACACGTCGATGTAGAGCGGCGGTGAGTAGTCCAGGTGGCTTTCGCCACCGCCCGTCTGGTCGTAGTCCACCCAGGGGATGCCACCGGAGTAGTTGTAGCTCATGACGCTGACGTAGTTGGGCTTGCAGGAGTTGCCGTCGTTGCCGCCGTGCCCCAGGTTCATCGTGTGGCCCAACTCGTGCATGAACGTCGAGGCCCAGAAGTCGCCGGTGTTGATGATCAGCATGTCGTTGCCGCCCAGCTCACCCCAACCGCCTGCGCAGCCGCCGATGTTCCGCACGCTGATCACGTAGCGGAAGATACGGGCGCGGGCGGAATCGAAGTTCGCGGCCTTCGTTTCGTAGAAGTCCGGCGTGCCGTTTCCGTCGTTGTCGCTGTCCAGCGTGCAGAACTCTATGGCGCCGGAGACGGCGTTGCCGCCGCCGAAGTCATCGCCGACAAGCCCGGCATCCTCACTGAGGCTGCCGGTGTCCACCCAGAGGTTGATGCCGGGCTGTCCGTCAGGATTGGCGATGCCGCCGGCATCGAGCGGCGCCCTGGCGAACGCTTCCTTTACGCGAAGAACTCGGTCGCGCGAGGGCAGATTGGCAGTCTGCCAGTCCATCTCCACGAACAGATCCTTGTGGTCGGGGTCGGCGCCCATGGCGGGAAGGTCGACGTCGACATCACCGTCACAGTCCACGTCGGCGCCCTCGATCTCCCACGGATCCGGGAGGCCGTCGCCGTCGCTATCGGCGTAGCCGCCGGTGACGGTGTACTCCAGCCTTCCAGCCTCACCGCCAGCCGTCGGGCCAAGCTCGCCGGCCTCGCCGTTGCCTTCGAGTACGACGGGGTCAGCGGAGAGGTGGAAAACGTTGTGCGTGCTGACGATGAACACCGGACCATCCTGCGGCGCGGTGTCCATGATGTCATCGGGCGCGAGAAAGATGGGATTCCTGGTCCCAGATCTGCACGCGCACCTCGAAGTCGCCGCCGTTCGCGCAGGGGTCGACGTCCGCGGTGAACTCCCAGTCCGGCGTGATTGTGTAGTCCGCCTCATCAGGATCCGGGCCGTCGATCACGTCGTCAACGTTCGACACCCAGTCGTTCTCGCCGATCTTGACGACCGCGTAGTAGTCTCCGTTGCCCTGGAAGACCGCCGGGTCCGGGTCCTGCAGCTCCTTGAAGCTCGTCACCGTCACCGTGACAGAGATGCTCGATTGATCCACGGCGCCCGCCGGCGGTGGCGCCGTTATCTGCAACCCCAGCGCCGCCATCGCCACCACCCCGACGACCGCACCACGAAGCCCGAACATACGCGAAATCCACGCCGCCACGTATTGGCCCTCGTCTGGCCAGAACGCATGAACACCGCCGCGCCCGGCCCGACGATCGTCAAGCACGTGCGATACGACTGACAACGCTGAAACGGCTACAATTTGTAGCTGTTTTGAATGGAGATGGCCATGCGACGTGTGACCACGGGCACCTGCATCAGCAAGGCGCGACGCGCGCGCAAGGTCACGCAGGTCGAGCTGGCGCGGCGCGCGGGCATCTCGCCCGCAGGAGTCAAGGCGTACGAGCGCGACGCCCGGCATCCGAGCCAGTCGGCGCTGGGGGCGATTGCCGCCGCGTTGGGTCTGCCTGGAGAGGAGATCGGCGAGCTGATGGCGGCGGCGGGGTACGTCGGCGGCGCGCCGCCGCGCGAGATGCGCGTACGCACCCTGGAAGAGCTGGGCGCCGAGCTGGCGGCCTGCGTATGGCCCGCCTTCGTGACCAACCAGGCGATGGACGTCATCGCCGCGAACAATGCGATGGAGCGGGCGTTCGGCGTCGGCCCCGAAAACCAGCTCACCGGCTTCGGCGAGCGGAACTTCTTCGCGGGGATCACGCACGCGCGCTTCGCCTCGCGCCTCGAGAACTGGAACGAAGTCGCCACCTACCTCATCGGCCTGGCGAAGGGCGACCCGCGTTATCAGCCAGACGACGACCGGCCGCTGCCGTGGTTCGAGACGGCGGTGGCGCGCGTCCTCTCCGGCGATCCGGCGCGTGTAGCGCGGCTGATCGAGCTTTGGGAGGAAGCGCCGCCGATACCGCCCGCTCTCCGGTTCCGGTATCGCATCCGCTGGCGCGATCCCGCGGGCACGCTCCTCTCCTTCAACGGCATTACAATGCTCGAAGACCCGGCGACGGAGTTGCACTGGAACGAGTGGTTCCCCGCGGATGTAGAGACGTGGCAGTGGTGCGCGGCGGGGTGACCGGCGCCGACCTGCACGGGGCTACCGACGGATTCGATTTCCCGTTGTGGCGCCTTTTTAAGGGATGTTTTGCGTGCGAGTGAACGACTGATCCGTGGCATCTTCGGTGCTCCTCACGTACCCGAAACTCAATTGTCATCGCGACAACCAACGGCTCGGACGAAAGCGATAACCGGTCCCCACCAGATTCAATTTCTGGTGAGGGCGGAGCGCGTGCCGGAGCGAACGGGGTGTTGTTGGTGGGCCCTCAGGGATTCGAACCCTGGACCGACGGATTAAAAGTCCGACGCGACGCTGACAACGCCTGCGTTTTCCTGCCGTATAGTGCCGTTTGTTGCGGACGTCGAGCAACCGCTGTGCGGTCGAGTTACAACCGATGATGGCGCGTGCCAACGGACTCGTCGGCAAAATGTCGGCAAGCATGATTAATAATCAGCCCCGGACGTTGCACGGTCATTACCTGCGTTTCGGACAGCCCGATCGACCCCGGCAGGCGCATTTAATAGCCTCTAGCGAACTCCCACGAAGCAAACAGCTCCGCCAGAAGGCGGAGCTGCTAAGTGCGGGCCGGTGCTCTACCTTTTGAGCTACTCACCCCGTGATGGTTGGGAGGAGACTCGAACCCCTGTCCGTCCGGCTTATGCCACCAGTTTACCGAGGTCTACCGGGGGCGTCGCGTCGTATCTGTGCGCGCTCATGCCGGCGCTCAAGACCAATGACGCGAAGAAGAACGCCGCCGCGGTCGTCCTCCCCGGACGACTGTGGGTAAGAAGGGCGGCAGGGCGCGAGCCGAAAACTCAGCGCTCAACAACGTTCGGATAGCCAAGAAAGCAGCTGAACCGCGGTGGGAACAGGCCTAGGAAGCCGCTGGGCCCGGAACGCCTAGCATCCGTATGTATGGGATTATCTGCGGGTCTACGAACTGCCAGCGGTAGTTTCTGCGTCGGCCGGTCTTCTTGAGGATTGGCCCGCGTTCAGCCTCGCAAAACTTTGCCAGGTGCGTCTGAAAAGCGTCGGTGTTGTAGCTCTTGCCAGTCACCAGCCTCAGAGGTTCGCGGACGTCGATCGTCCGAAATCGGCCGAGTGAATCCTTTTGTGCGAGAGCGCATGCCAGAAGAACCTGCTTGAAAATGTTCGACGTCTGCGAGGACATTACCGCCGTCTCGTAGGCATGCTGGACGCCGCCCGTAGCATTCGCCAGTGCGCGCGGGATTGATTCATTGACCATGCTGATAGTGACACCGACAGTGTCTTCTTCAACAGCAGAGCGACCAACCCATAGGCCTAGCAGATGCGTGTATGACGGATACCCCTGAGAGAGATCAGCGACAAAGGTATCGATTCCCTTTTCATATTCCAATCCTGCTAAAGCGAACCCCCTTCGGATGATCAGGGCGAGTTCCTGCTCGCCCATGGGCTCAACGAGGATCTCTGCGATGTTCCGCGAGATTGACGGATGTTCGCCGATGAGTTCGCCTATTGAGTCGGCGACTCCCACGATCATGATCTTCGATCGGACGTCGGTATCCGAGAAGAGCTTGATGGTGTCGGCCATCAAACGACGCGCGTCGGTTGTAAGTGGCACGCGATCAAACTCGTCGATGATGATGAGGTGTGGGTGAGGTAGCGATTCGATGAGGATGCGTAAGTCATTCGGATCGTTAACCGGCGTATCGATCGAGAGTCTGCCGGTGACTTGCAAGGCTGCACTCTGTCCAAACCCAATCTGGCGCTCCGCTAGCCAGATCTCCTGTAACACCTTCCTCCAGATCGATGAGTAGTCATCCGAGCTGGAGCAGGATGCGAGTAGAACCCTACGACCTTCCCTCCGATCAGGTTCCTGCATCATTCGGGCCAGGACCCGCGCAATCGAAGACTTACCCGTTCCGCGATCCCCGTAGAGCACCACGTGAAGGCCCGTGGTATTTAGCGCATCACTCGCCTTGTAAAGGACGTCGAGGCGACCCGCCAGGAATTCAGGCAGATCGATCGGTCGGTGGGGGGTGAAAGCCTTAGAGAGGCGTTCGATTGCCAGCGCTGGGTCTATCTTGGTCATCGCCAAGCCATAATAGTGCTAGAGCGGTAGTTATACAAGAGTTAGGTCCCTATAAAGGCCCAAGGCCCCTTGCCGCCGGGCCGCTGCTGGGTCCTCGCCGCTCTGCTTCAGCGGTCACGCAAGCGGTGCGGAACATACCCAGAAGCAGCACCCCGAAAGGGAGTTTGCGGCCCGTTCACACCTTGCTTGGATCGATAAGCAAGACTTACTCAGAACATTCGGGAGCCGAACCCGGCAATTGTTTGTCATCGAAACCGTGCTAGCTGCTGGTCTTTTGGGACCACCATGCTGGAGATATCGCGAAGTCCACTGTTGGTCTGCCAGCGAGGGCGATCATCGGGCGACCGCAGGCGTCCTCGGGATCGAGGCACTTGCGACTCCGTGATCAGACTTCAGAGCGGCGCACGCGCAGCCGCGTGGTCGCCCTTGGCGCACGTCGAAATCGTTGGTTGTTCCGCCCGTGAAGCGGGTCGCAGCACAGAGTTGGCTCCCTGTTCGTTGAGATGCGTCCGGATAGGAACGCGCCGAGAACATCGCTAAAGCCAACTCTAGACGCCGATCGCCGCGGCCACCTTCCCCCAGCTCACGTCAGCCTCGCCCTCCAGCCGACGCAGGTAGATCGAAGTGACCTGCAGCGATGAGTGGTCGAGGAAGCGAGAGACGTTCTCAATGCTCTCGCCGGCATCGCGCCGCAGCTTCGCCGCCGAGTGGCGGAAGATGTGCACTCCGGCGAGCGGCAGGTTCGCCGCCTTCAGGTAGCGGCGCAGGTTCCCGTAGAAGGTCCCCGACGAAACGCCCCGGTCGCCGGCGCTGGACGGCCACAACGACGCATCCGGGGACATGTCCCCGATGTCCCGCCCGAACGCCGACAGCGCTGCCGTGAGGGCAACGTACGCGGGCTGTGGCAGCTCCCGCTTCCCCTGTTTGTTTCCCTTGCCCCGGTAGCGGTACCACACGACGCCGCCTTCCTGCGTCAGGTCGCCGGCGACCATGTTCAGCACCTCCGCGCGGCGGCGGCCGGTGAGGGTCAGCGTGAGGATGATCGCGCGGTCCCGCAGGCCGACCGGCGTCTCCGGGATCACGGCGAGCAGCTTGCGGATATCTTCGGCGGTCAGGCCGCGCGGCGGTGCGATCTGGACGCGCGGCCGTTCGAGGGCGTCGCAGGGGTTGGACGAGACGATGTCCATGCGGATCAGGAAGCGGTAGAAGCTGCCTTGAAAATACCCCCTACGCGACCGGTTCGAGCGAGACGGCATAGCCGAGTGACTCAAGCTTTCGGATGGCGAGCTTCCGCGTTCGCTCGTGCGTTCTCCGTTCTAGG
>Ga0326597_10000161_pt1 | contig 122923 bp, 130 predicted proteins | sample RVTome_12_FD_203789 | JGI IMG/M metagenome (GOLD analysis project Ga0326597, IMG submission 203789) | Soil microbial communities from uranium-contaminated site in the Upper Colorado River Basin, Wyoming, United States - RVT100D185 | ecosystem: Environmental > Terrestrial > Soil > Contaminated... | reverse complement strand
AGTGAATCTTCAGGACAATTTATGAACGGCTGGCTGCGCCGACCAATTGCCGCTCCGCCTTCAGCCAGTCTTCCAAGGCCCGGCCGTCCTGCCGTCCCCGTTGCTCGAGAAACAAAGGGGTCGGGAGTCTTTTTCGGGATGTCCTGGAGTTGTGAAGCGATCCGACGAAACTCAAGACAATTGCTCGTGACAACCGTGGCGTCTGTCAGGCGGTGGGTGCGATCAAGATGTCGTTGACAGCGAGAAAAAGATACCGGGAGTCTTTCCAAGGGCTTGACCATTCCACCGTTGCTCTCAGGTAACAACAACTCAATCAGGCTAGGCGGCGGCCTTCTTCACTCGAACTTCAGCACGATGACCTGTTGCGGCCAGCACCCTGATGAGCACGTCGGTCGATACGCCGTGGGTGTTGCCATTGGCAATCCCGGTCACTCGCGTTCGCGATGTTCCGGCACGCTTGGCTATTTCGGCATGGGTGAGCCGTCCCGCTTGAATGATCTTGGCCAGCGCGACGGTAAGCTCGGAGCGAAACTCCATTTCGGCCGTATCGGCCTGAGACAAACCTAGGGCGCGCCCAAGTTCGTCAGCGGTCCGAACCGTCACGGTCTTTCTAGTCTTTGCTGTGGTCATGCAACACCTCCCTCAATCGCTGTCTACCAAGGGCGATTTCCTGCGCGGGCGTCTTCTGTGTCTGCTTTTGAAAGCCGTGAAATACGACAATGGTGTCGGCTAAACTGACAAAGTAGAACACACGCACGGCTGTCGTTGAGCCTCTGATTCTCAGTTCATGGACCCCAGATGCCACTGCCGGCATTGGCCGACTGAGCGGTAGTCCGAGGCGAACGCCTTTCTGAACATCACGGAGTGCTTCGCCGATCTCCCTCTTGATCGCCGGTGATTGCGCTCTGATGAACACCAACACTTTGGGATGAAATGTGACCGACTTCACAATGGCAGTATGTCCTAAATTCAGGACATTGGCAAGGGTGAGAGAATCGGGAATGTCCTGAAGTTCAGAGACAGGAGCGTATGATGGGCAAAACCAAAACCACTCGTTACGATGCCGCCGAACACCTTCGCTCTCCGGAGGAAATGGCGGCCTATTTGGAAACGTGCCGGGAGGAAGCCAATGACGATGCCGCGTTTGTCATCACGGCGCTGGGCGATATGGGAAATTGGGGTCCGGTCTTGCAGCCCTACATCAAGAATTTAAGGAGGCTGGAGCAGCTGAAGCGAGGAACCTCTTTGCCACCTCGTTGACGTAGACCATTCCAGGAAGATCGTTCAGATCCGCCCCGGTGAGCCGAATAGCGCCCTTAATCGGCTCATAAATACATCTGCGGGATCTTGCGGACAAGGGCATATTCGTCCCTTCCGGGGGCGGCCGCAGCACCAACTACCAGATCCGTCTCTAGCGCAGCAGTACCCCTGGAGCAACTATCGGAGAAATAAAAGGGGTCGGGATGAGCTGGCCCGGATTTGACGGACACCTCAAAAGGGGGCACGATACGCTCCCGTGGAGGTGTACCATGGGGCAACGACGACGGTTCACGCCTGGGTTCAAGCGACAAGCGATGCAACTGCTGATTTACACCTCTCTAATTCTTTCCGAAAGACGGTGCGGTTCAGCCGGACGTTGGGCGGCATAGTCAGACCGGAAGACATGATGAAGTACTGGCTGTACCTTTCCGCAGCGATTGTCGCAGAGGTCGTTGCGACTTCCGCACTCAAGTCCAGCGATGGCTTCAGTAAGCTGTGGCCATCGTTGTTGGTTCTCGTTGGCTATGGAACCGCCTTTTTCTTGTTGTCGCTGACGCTTCGCGCAATCCCCGTCGGCATCGCGTATGCTGTGTGGTCTGGCGTCGGCGTGGTCTTGATCGCACTCGTGGGCTGGCTATTCTTCAATCAAAAGCTCGATGCCCTGGCGATCCTCGGAATGCTCCTCATTGTCTCCGGGGTCGTGGTGCTCAACGTCTTTTCCAAGGCTTCGGTGCGTTAGCCGCCTACCCCTCCGTTCCAGCGGACCGCCTTCGGGGCCGCGGAACGCAACCGTTCGGCGAATACGCAGCACCCTGAAGGGAGGACCATGACTATGAAAAAGCTTACAGGAAAAGTGGCATTGGTCACCGGCGGTTCACGCGGCATCGGCGCGGGCATTGCGCGCGCCCTCGCGGAAAACGGTGCCGATGTCGGGATCAGTTACGTGGCTTCGGCGGACAAGGCCGCCGCCGACATCGCCGCGCTGAATCGCCAGCTCGCCATCAATTACACCGCCGTGGTGGTCGCCATCCGCGCCGCCTCGACGCTCATCGGTGAAGGCGGGCGGATCATTTCCATCGGATCGGGTCTCGCCACCCGCGCCACGTTTCCAGGCATCGCCGACTATGCCGCGACCAAGGCCGCGATTGTCGGCTACAGCAAAGGCGCGGCCCGCGACCTCGCCCCGCGCAAAATCACGGTGAACGTCATCCAATCGGGCTCAATCGGTACGGATATGAATCCGGACGAAGGCGCCTTCGCCGCGGCCCAGAAATCCAGCATCGCACTCGGCCGCTTCGGCCGTTCCGAAGAAGTCGCCGCCGGAGTCGTGTTCCTCGCCAGCCCCGAGGCGTCTTACATCACCGGTACCGTGCTGAACGTCGATGGCGGCTTCGGCGCGTGAAGGAGGACGGAATGCTCAATCAACCCGAATCGCCTGACAATCGGTTCCAGCCGGCGTACACGCCCGAAGAGCAGCAACTGATCGACGTGTGGGAGGCGCACCTCCGCTGCGAGTTCGCGGATCGGGACGCCGCGTCCACCGTGGCGACCATGTCCGACGATAACTACGTCAATCATGTCCCGGTCATGACCGGCGGACGCGGCCGGGACGAAATGCTGGCGTTTTACGGCAGTCACTTCATTCCGAGGATGCCGGCCGATACGCGTCTCACGCCGGTCTGCCGGACGGTCGGTCAGGAGCGGGTGATCGACGAGATGATCTTCGCGTTCACCCACGACATCGTGATGGATTGGATGCTGCCGGGCGTGGCGCCGACCGGCCGTCAGGTCGAGGTTCCGTTGGTGGTCGTCGTCCAGTTGCGTGCGGGACAAGTCGTGTGTGAGCGGATCTACTGGGATCAGGCCTCGGTCTTGGTGCAACTCGGGTTGCTCGATTCGTTGCACCTGCCGGTGGCCGGGGCCGAGACGGCCCGAAAAGTACTGGACACCGGGCGGCCGTCCAACGAACTGATCCGGCGGGCAGCCGCGAGGTCGTCATGATGCGTATGCACAATCCCCTCACCCCGTGGAAATCATCAAGCACCTGTGCCTGACCCGCTCGGTGTGAGCGTCATACCAGCCGTTCAGGCTCTGGGCGTCAGCCGAAAGACACCGAGCAGCGCCGCAACAGCTTCGTGTCGCCAAACTTGCGGTGTAATGAAACGGCTAACTTTTCGCTTGAGCCGACCCTGTGAACGGCAACTGAGCGTGAGGCAGCCCTCGCCGTTTTAGCCCGCCAACTCTGCTAACCGCCGATCCAAAAATCGCCGCTCCGGCTCTTGCTGGGTAAGACCGAGCGCCCGCTCGTAGGAGGCTTTGGCATCAGCCGTTCGCCCCAGACGCCGGCAGAGGTCCGCCCGTGCCGCATGCGCCAGGTGATAGTTCGCCAGATCGCCCCGCACAAGGATGGCGTCGATGAGGGCAAGACCCGCCAAAGGACCGTCGCGCATGGCCACGGCAACCGCACGGTTTAACTCGACCACGGGCGACGGCTCGGCCCGCATGAGCACGTCATAGAGCGCGACGATCTGCGTCCAGTCTGTGGCGGCAGCGTGAGAAGCCTGAGCATGCACCGCTGCAATCGCAGCTTGGACGGTATAGGGACCGACGCGCCGTGACGAGAGCGCCCGCTCTGCGAGCGAGATTCCCTCCACGATCTGATTCCGGTTCCACAGCGAACGATCCTGATCCTCCAAGAGAATGAGATCGCCCATCGGCGAGGTGCGCGCGGCACGCCGCGAGTCGTGCAACAACATCAACGCCAGCAATCCCACCGCTTCCGGCTCCGGGAGCAACGCGATCAGCAATCGACCCAAACGGATCGCCTCGCCCGATAGATCATGCCGTGTGAGCGAGTCTCCAGAGGAGGCCGAGTACCCTTCGTTGAACACGAGGTAGACCACCCGAAGCACGGCGTCCAGACGATCCGGCAGCTCCTTTTCCAGCGGCACTTCATACGGAATGCGGGCGTCGCGGATCTTGGCCTTGGCCCGTACGATCCGCTGCGCGATCGTGGCCGGCTTCGTGAGGAAGGCGTGTGCGATTTCTTCGGTTGTGAGGCTGCAGACTTCGCGCAGCGTCATCGCCACTTGCGCCTCGGACGCCAAGGCCGGATGGCAGCAGGTGAAGATCAGCCGCAAGCGGTCGTCCTCGACGCGCTCGTCGTTCCACTCTTCGGCGTCACTGGTGCTGTGTTCTAGTTGTTTGGCGAGTTCCGTCAGCGATGCATCGAACCGGGCGCGCCGGCGCATGCCGTCGATGGCCTTGAAGCGTCCGGTCGACACGAGCCACGCCCGCGGATTGGCCGGCACGCCGTCCCGTACCCATTGCTCGACCGCTACGGCAAACGCATCGTGCAGCGCCTCCTCGGCGGTGTCAAAGTCGCCGAGCAGGCGGATCAACGTCGCCAGCACGTGGCGCGACTCTGCACGGTACACCGCATCCACTCTCTCGCGTACTCGTTTCGTCGCGTCTTCGCTCACAGGCAGCGTGCCTCTGTCGCGTGATTCGGGCTGATTCAAACCGACCGGACGTCACAGCTTCCGAGTGAACCGGTCGGCATAGCCGGTCAACTCCACATAGCCTTGGCCTTTCACGGACCGGCCCTGTTTCGTCCCTGACACGGCTACGGCACCTTCCCAATAGGTGATCTGGGTGCTGCCCGATGTTCGAAGTTCTTGCCCCGCGAGCAACGGGGCGAGATCGAGCGCGAGGTCCAAGGATGGAATCATCAGCCGCCATTTGTTTGGATAGACCGCCCTACTCTCCGGGCTGGTCCACGTCCCGGTGGCTTCGATGCGGATGTCTGCAACCGAGAGGTGCCGAGTCTGTCCATCGGATGACACGACGGTGCCGCTGGACGCAGGATCGGACGATCCATCGCTTCGGCGCAAGCGATACAGCATGAGCTCACTGTTGTCCTCCAATTGAATGCTGAACCAGTCCCATCCGACCAGATCCTGGCCGAGATCGGCTGAGCCGAATTCATGATCCATCCAACTGGTGCCGGTCACGTCGAACTGTTCATGACCGATCGTGAGCCTCCCGGTAGTCGCCAGTCTCGTGAACGAATAATAATGGGAGGCTTGGCCTGCGCCAGCCCCCTTTCGACTGATGCCGTCTTGGCCATGGATGACGAGGTGCTTCGCCGGTTGAAGCGTGAGCGCGAGCGCATGCGCGCCGTCGTGTGCGAACAAGGTGTGGGCGCCGGACGCATCGGCCGGTGCCTCCGCACGCCAGTCGTCGATCCAGACACGAAGCCGGGACTCATCCGCTCCGGCCTTGCCTAACCCGGCCCGACTGAGCTTGTCCGAGAAATGAAATCGTTGTCCGGCGATGTCGGTCAGGGCGAAATGGGCCAGGTACAGATGACTCACCGACCACTGCGACGGCTGCGTTTTCACGTCGTCGGGCGGGATGGCGCGACGAAAGAAGGTCAACTCAAAGCCAAACGGACGCCCGTTCTTCGCCTGGAGATGGCCCGTGTAGTACCACCATTCGGTTCGATAGGCAGGGTGCGATCCATGGTCTTTGGGAAACTCATACCGGTAGCCTGTGGTCGCGGGTTGAAACGACGGCGTGGAGGGGTTCTCGCCGAGTACGAGGGACAGGTCCCCGGCCAGCCAGGCGGCCAGAAGGACCGCCAACCGGACGCCGCGCGTCACGACGCGCCTCGTCTCGGAAGCGAGAAAGGAGGGCGCGGGTTGAACACCGTGCATCGCATCTCACGATGGTTATAGCATGGGCCTCTCGAATCGCACAAATCGCCAGTATTAGAGCGGTCTTTACGCATTCGTGACGTGCGCCGCCGGCCGGCGAACAGCGTTGACAATTTTCACAAGTCTCGGCTATCGTGAGCCATGCAGATTGATCGTGAGCGCGAGCCGCCTGACCGAGTCCCTTCCGAGCAGGTCGAACCGTTTCCTATCCCGAACCGTCTTCCGGTCTTTCCGCTGCCCAACGTTGTCTTCTTTCCAAAAACGTATCTGCCGCTCCACATTTTTGAACCGCGCTATCGCCAGATGGTGGCCGACACGACGATCGGCGGCCAATGCATCGCCATGGCGTTGCTCAAAGAAGGGTGGGAGCTCGACTACTACGGAAATCCGGCGATTTATCCCGTTCTCTGCGTCGGGCGAATCGTGAGTGTGCAACCGTTGTCGGACGGCCGCTCGAACATCCTGCTCCAGGGACTCGAACGCGGCGATATTCAGGCCGAGCATTTTGAAAAGCCGTATCGCGAAGCGACTATTTGCGTCAAACCAATCCTCTCGGAAGAGAGACTGGCAACGGACGTTCGGCGCGCACTGATCGAGCTGCTCGGCCGGCATCTGCAAACGAGAGAAGACAGTACGGCGTGGCAGGGGTTCTTTCGCGAAGAAGTGAGCGACGAAATATTGGTCAACACCCTCTCGACGTATCTGGAGTGCACGCCGTTGGAGAAACAATTTCTGTTGGAAGCGGACGGACTTCACCAGCGGGCGCGCCGCCTGAACGATCTGATCCAATTCATGCTGCATGATCATCACGGCGCGAAAGGCTGGGACTAATGGATCGGACCATCGCAATCAATGTCAGCCATCTGTGTAAGACATACGACAGCCACAAGGCCGTCGATGACCTGTCCTTCCACGTGTATGCGGGCGAAATCTTCGGCCTGCTGGGGCCGAACGGCGCCGGGAAAAGCACCACCTTGCGTACGCTCATCACGCTGCTGCATCCAACCTCCGGCACCGCCACCGTCCTTGGGCATGATACGGTGCGTGACGCGGACCTGGTGCGGACGCTGATCGGCTATGTGCCGCAGGAACGCGCGATTGACCGGTTTCTCACCGGCCGCGAACACCTCCAGCTGCTCGGGGCGCTCTATCACCTGACCAAAGAGGATGCGGCCAAGCGCATTGCCGAGTTATTGAAGCTGGTCGAATTGGAATCCCACGCCGATCGGCCGGCCAAGACCTACTCCGGCGGCATGAAGCGCAAGCTCGATATCGCCTGCGGACTCTTGCCTGATCCCAAGATTTTGTTTCTCGATGAACCAACTCTTGGTCTCGATGTCCAAAGCCGTCTCAGGATTTGGGAGTATGTGCGGATGCTGAAGGCTCGAGGCATGACGGTGGTGATGACGACAAATTATCTGGATGAAGCGGATCAGCTCTGCGATCGATTGGCCATCATCGACGGCGGCAAGATCAAGACGCTCGGCGCGCCGGCCGAACTCAAGATCGCCCTTGGCGGCGATATCGTCTCACTGACCATCAAGGAGACCGCCCGCATTAGTGCGTTAGCCGCAGCCGTGAAAGGACAGCCTGCGATTCGTACCGTGAATACGACCGCAACGGGGCTGGACATCCGCGTCGAGTCTGCCGAGAAAGCCATTCCGGCGATCTTGGACGCGGCGAATCGATTGGATTGCCGCCTGGAGTTTATCGACTACCACCGGCCCCGGCTGGACGATGTGTTCATTGCCCACACAGGGCGATCGATTAAGGACGACGTTCAACCTGCCGAAACAGCATAAGGATGAAATCATGAGTCACTATTGGCAAGAAATCGGCGCGTTGACGATGCGGTGGGTCCTCCGATTGAGTCGGGAAAAGTTCAGCATGCTCTTCACGCTGGTGCAGCCCATGTTGTTCTGGCTCATTTTCTTCGGCAATCTCTTCCAGCGGGCTGCGGATACACAGGTCACACAAGCGCCCAACTACATCAGCTTCCTCGCGGCCGGTGTCGTCGTGATGACGGTGCTGAATAATGGATTGGCCGGCGGGGTCGATCTGTTGTTCGATAAGGAGAACGGGTTCCTTGAGCGCCTCATGTCGACTCCGATTCATCGGAGCTCCGTCATTCTGAGCCGGTTTATTTTCGTCATGACGATTACGTCCCTCCAAGTGCTGGTGATCCTCGGCGTGGCCTTTCTCTTCGGGGTGCAGCCGGCAACGGGGCTCCTTGGCATTGCGACGATTCTGCTCATCGGGATGATGTTCGGAGTCGGACTGACGGCCATCTCGATGGCCATGGCATTTTCTGTGAAAAGCCACGGCGACTTCTTCTCTGTTCTGGGATTCCTTTCGTTGCCGATGATTTTCCTCAGTTCGGCGCTCGTGCCCTTGGCGGCGATGCCGGGATGGATGAGTTTCCTCGCACAGTTCAATCCCATGACCTGGGCCATCGACGCGGTGCGACCTTTGATTCTGTCCGGGTGGAGCGAAGCCTTGCCGCATGTGGCCATGGTCGTGGTGGTGATGCTGGTGTTCGATGCGCTCTGTCTGTACGGCGGAGCGAAAGCGTTTCGCCGGGCAATGGGATAGCGGGATGCCTGCGTGGCACAGCCGTAAGGATGACCGATGGTGGTAACTGAAAGTCAGATCCGCGCGTTGATTCGCCTGCTCTCTGATGAGGACGACCGGATCGTCCGTACGATCAGCGGGAAGTTGATCGATATCGGACCGTCGGCGGTCCCTCTGTTACAAGAAGCCGAGATTGAGCAGCCGGAAATGGCCGATCGAATTGCGTCCGTACTTGAAGAAATCCGCGGAGGAAAGTTAGAGGACGAGCTGGTGGAACTGGCGGCGATGCCGGACAAGACGATGAGCCTGGAAACGGGAGCCTTCTTGATCGCCCGCTACGGCTATCCGACTGTCGATGCCGCGCAATACCGTGAGCAGCTGGATACGATGGCGCTCGAAGTGCGTGCACGAATCGGCTTGCGGGCGTCCGGGGAAGAAACGGTCAACGCGCTCAATCGTTACATCTTCACGGAGCAGGGATTCAAAGGCAACACGAAGAACTATTATGAAGTGGAGAACAGCTACATCAATTGTGTCATGGATCGGCGGGTCGGGATTCCGATCAGCCTGTCGGTGGTGTACCTGCTCATCGGGCAACGGCTGGCCCTTCCGCTGTTCGGTATCGGCATGCCCGGGCATTTCCTGGTGAAGTACGAGTCCGATCGCTACAAAATCTTCATCGACTGTTTCAACGGCGGGGCATTGCTGACCGAGAAAAACTGCGCGCGCTTTCTCACGGAAGCGGGGTATGGGTTCGACGATAAGTATCTGCAGAAAAGTCCGGTTCGCGCCATCCTCTCCCGCATGGCCAAGAATCTCTTGGCCATCTACTCGAAGATAGACGAACCGGTAAAGACCGTCCGCCTGGCGAAGTTCATCGAAATCTTGGGCGGAGAGCCGCGCGAAGACGGCCTTTAGGTTACAGCTTAATCGTCAGCAGATCCTTTCCTTTACGGACCTTTCCCCCATACGTCTCCGCCGCCTGGGCCTTCACGTCGTACCGATCCGCAATCGGGTAGAAATGCGACAGAACGAGCTGGCCGATGCCGGCCTCCTGGGCAACCTGGCCACATTGTCCGGCGTGCAGGTGGACAGGGCCTGGTCGATTGGCCGGAAAGGAACAGTCTAGAACGGCCAGATCGGCATCTCCGCAGAGGTGCACGAGGCTCTTGCAGTATTGCGAGTCTCCTGAGTAGGCCAGAACCTTCCCGCCGTACTCGAATCTGTATCCCAGGCAGTGCAGGTGAGGGCTGTGGGTCACTGTTCGAGGAAGGATCTTCGTCTTTCCGATCCAGAACGGGCGGTCGGAAACTTCTTTGAAAGAGACGCCGAATGGCGCCCTGCTAAAGCCAGGCAGCGCGGCAAAGAGGGTGCTGAAGAGCCGTCTGGTGCCGCGAGGGCCGACAACGGTGAGCGGCGGCCGTTTCCTACCCTGATACTTCGTCACGATCATCGCATCGAAGAAGAAGGTGATGAAATCAGAGAAGTGGTCCGCATGAAAATGGGAGAACAGAATGTGTGTAATCCGGTTTCGATCCACGCCGGTTTTGATGAGATTCATCAGCGTGCGTGGGCCGAAATCCAGCAGGATGGTCTGGTCTGTACGCACCAGATAGCCCGATGCGGCACGGGTAGGATGGATGTTCGTACCGGAGCCTAGAATGGTGAGGCGCATGGCGTTGAATAGGCTCAGGTCTAGATCAAGGCTTAGGATGTGCGACGGATTGCGCCCTGTCCTTCTCGCTTGACCTCGGCCTAAGCCTCAACCTCCTCTCGAAAGCTGTCTCTGAGCCTGAGCAGCAGCATGCGAGCCTGCTCCACTTCTTTCGCGCTCAAGGCCCGTTCAAAGAACGGGCGGAGAAAGGTGACGTGGATCGCAAACGTCTTCCGAAACAACGCATCGCCCTTCTCAGTTAACGAGATCTTGATGTACCGGCGATCGCTTTTTATCGCGTCTCGTCTGATCAGGCCTTTCGACATGAGACGATCGAGGACGCCGGTGAGCGTGCCTTTGGTGACAAGAGTCTTCGCCGACAATTCGGAACAGGTCATACCGTCCGTATCGCCCAGCGTTGCGATGACATCGAACTGCGAAGGCGTCAACCGCAGGGATTTAATATGACGGCTGTCGAGGCGCCAGAAGGCGAGATATGCTTCGACCAGCGGCCGAACGAGCTTGAGATAGGGATCGTCCTGGAGGTGCGGCAGTTCCATGGAGGCAGAGTAGTCCTAACTAGAATGACGGGTCAAGCCCGGAGCAAGTGACGAGTTCCGGCACGGAGCGTACACGGGATCGATTCGTTGACGGCCTATCGGCTGCGCCCGTATGATCCTGTTCCCATGGCGGGACGTCGCGAACAGGGGCAGATCAATCCGGCAGCAATTGCCGTTCTGGTCGGCCTCATTGTGGCCGGGGTGTGGATTTGGAAACGACTGCCGGCTGACAGCCAGGATTATGTGATCGACCAGGCTCTACCGTTGGCCGCCGGAGGATTGGTCATCGGGGTGATCATGCTGACGGTGATTTGGAAGATGAAACGGCGCGTCACGCAGCGCCGTGAACGGAATCGAATGATCGTTGCGTTCCAGCGAGAAACGGCGCCGGAGAAGAAGCTGGAATTGTCATTTGCGCTTATCGAAGGCAATGCCTACCGGATTGAGGGGCTCGAAGGGATCGCTCCGGCACTCAAAGATCTTTGGGTCACGACCCTTCGTCAGGCGTTGGGCGACAAACAGCATCGCATCAGAGGGATGGCGGCGAGTCACCTGGGGGTCTTGCAAGATAAGACGGTGGTGCCGTTTCTGGTACAGGCACTGGAAGACGACCATGCCTATGTGCGGTCCTGTGCGATCCTCGGATTGGGAAGACTGCGGGCAACGGAAACGCGTGAGCGACTCACGACCATGATGGAAGAGGATTGGGACCAAACCGTCAGAAGCCGGGCAAAGGAAGCGCTTGAACGGATGCGGGTGTGAGGGTGGAGGCTCGAGCCCGGGTCTGTTCGTTGGCCCACTCGATCACAGCGATCTCGGACCGACAGTTCCAGCGGAATGAGAGAAACGACCATCCCGGACCCCGCTTGATGTGGAGGGTGTGCTCGCCCAAGATTTGGTGAAACCCGTTCAGCAGTACACAGAACGCCTGATAGAGAGTGTCTCGTGACGGAACCGACTGAACCCTTTCTCACACGCGCCCTGCCCGGGATTGGCGGGCGGATCCGTGCCACGCCGGAAGATTTTCAGGTCGATGAACGACCGCTCTATCTTCCCTGCGGGGAAGGAGAACATCTGTATGTCAAGATCACCAAGCGGGGGCTCTCCACACCGGACCTTGTCCGCCGCATCTCATCTACGCTGGGCGTGAAGGCTCAGGCCATCGGGGTGGCTGGGTTGAAGGATGCACGAGCCGTCACCACTCAAATGGTCTCCCTGCAGGGGATTCATCCGGAGCAGATCTCTCGTCTTCCCATCGATGACCAGATTCTGAAGGTGGAGACGCTCGCGCGCCATCGCAATCGTTTGCGAACCGGACACCATGCAGGAAACCATTTCCGGCTGGTGATCCGCGAAATCGCCGGCCATGCCGCAGAAACGGTTCCGACCATTCTTGGCCAACTCAGCAGGCGCGGTGTGCCGAACTACTTTGGACCGCAACGACAGGGCAAGGGTGGAGACAATTACCAGACCGGCGCCGCATTGCTGAACGATCCGCGCCGGCGCGATACTACGATGAGTCGGGCCAAACGCATCTGGTATCTCAATACCTATCAGTCCTTTCTCTTCAACCGCGTGCTGGCCCGGCGCATCGATCACATTGATCATGTTTTCGTCGGCGACTGGGCAACCAAGTTGGAGAACGGCGCCTGTTTTCAAGTCGAGGATGCTGAGAAGGAGCAGCCTCGAGTGGATCGTTTCGAGATCAGCCCGACGGGGATTCTCTTTGGCTCACGGGTATCGTGGGCCAGTGGCGAACCAGGACGAATTGAGGAGGCCGTCATGGCGGAAGCGGGCACCACGCGGGACGCGCTCGTCACGGCGGCGAAGGCTTGTGGATTCCGCGGCGAGCGCAGGGCGCTTCGGATTCCACTGGCGGAACTCGAGTGGTCATTAGATGGTTCTGTTCTCACCCTCGCGTTTGCTCTCCCCCCCGGTGCCTACGCCACCGGCGTGCTCAGAGAACTGATGAAAACCGGTTAGCAGGATGCTGAAAAAGTCTGCCGGCAGCGTTCTCGCATCGTTTAGACCCTCAACGTACCCCAGAGGGTACGCCTCGGCTCTTCACTCGCTGCGGCCTTGTTGAACAGCCTTTTTGAGCATCCTGCAAGAGCCTTCTCTTATCGTGCATACATGCGGACCATCACCGTTCAATCGTGTCAAAATAGTTTTTCCGCAGCATGATAGAGGGAAGAGGGTGGGGACAATGGATGGGAAGAGAAAGAGGAGAAGGTGCGGTGATGGGTCCGTGATATGATTGTTGTGTAACCCTCTGCCTCTCGCTCTCATAAGGTGTTGTGATGCCTCACTCCCAAGAAACCGTTCTTATCAGCGGACACATTATCGATTCGCTGATCTTGGCGAAGGTACTGGACATCATCCTGATGATGGGCGGAACCTTCGACCTGGAGGATGTTCACATTGGAAAGACACGGGAAGAGCCCTCCCAGGCCCGCATCGTTATCCGCGCAACGTCGAGTACCCTCCTGAACGACATTCTCAAGGCCATTCAACCGCACGGGGCCTCCGTCGAACGTGAGGCCGATTGCCGAACCGACATCGCTTCTGCCGATGGGGTCTTCCCCGATGACTTCTATGCCACGACGCATTTGCCGACCTCTGTCCGACTCAACGGACAATGGGTCGAAGTCGATCGGATCGAAATGGACCTTGGCATTCTGGCCGAGGAACAGGCTTCGGTGGCGCGAGCCATCCCCATGGGAGAGGTTCGGCGGGGAGATCGGATCGTGGTCGGCCGTGAAGGGGTGCGGGTCAGTCCCTTGCAGCGTCCGCGCGAGCGAGACGTCTTTGGATTTATGGAGTCGCATGTCTCGGCGGAGCGGCCGCATGGCCATGTCATCGACGATATCGCCGCCCGGATGCGCCAGCTGCGGGAACGGCACCGTCAGGGACGAGCTGATTCAAGCGTGTTGCTGGCGGGAGGACCTGCGATCATTCACGCCGGTGGGCGAGAGGCGCTGGCCTGGTTGATCGAACAAGGCTTTGTCCATCTGCTGTTTTGCGGCAACGCCCTGGCTGCACATGACATGGAAGCAGACCTGTACGGCACGTCGCTGGGGTATGGGCTCAGAGCCGGGCGTGCAGTCCCACATGGCCATGAACATCATTTGCGGACCATCAACCGGATTCGTTCGATCGGCAGTATCGAAACAGCGGTGACCTCGGGCGTCGTGAAGCAGGGGATCATGGCAGCCTGTGTCCGGCACGGTGTGCCGGTGGTGATGGCCGGAACCATTCGCGACGACGGCCCCTTGCCTGGAGTCATCACCGATTCCGTTCTCGCGCAACGTGCCATGCGGGCTGCGGTCCCCGGCGTCGGTCTGGCCCTGCTGGTTGCATCCACACTGCACTCAGTAGCGACAGGCAATCTTTTGCCGGCGACTGTACCGACGGTATGTGTGGACGTGAATCCCTCTGTGCCGACGAAACTGGCGGATCGCGGCAGTTTTCAAGCGGTGGGCCTTGTCATGGACGCGGCGTCGTTTCTCTCAGAACTGGCCAGGATTTTGGGGAGGCCGGCATGAGTCGCCTCCTCGTGTGCCCTCCGGACTTTTTCGGAATCGAGTACGAGATCAACCCTTGGATGCGGCTCAGTAATCGGGTCGACCACGAACGAGCTATCCTGCAGTGGCATGGGTTGATGAGTGTCCTTGAAAAAGACTTGGGGGTCGTCCTCGAACGTATGACTCCGGTCAAAGGATTACCAGACTTGGTCTTTACTGCCAATGCCGGCGTCGTGGTAGGCCGGACAGCTGTCGTGAGCCACTTCCGCCATCCTGAACGGCAACGAGAGGAGGCTCATTTTGAAGACTGGTTTCGCCGACACGGCTACGACATCGTGCCCGTAGAGAAAGGACTGTTTTTTGAAGGCGCGGGAGATCTCTTGGGTTTTCCGGACTGTTGGTTTGGCGGGTACCGGCAACGATCGGATATCCGTGTGTTCCCAATCCTGAGCGAGCACTTTCATCGGGAAATCATTCCGCTCGAACTCGTCGACACCCGCTTCTACCATCTTGATACGTGCTTCTGCCCGCTCAGCGGAGGAGAACTGCTCTATTTTCAACCCGCCTTCGATCCCTACGGACAGATCGCGATTGCCGAGCGAATTCCGAATGAGCGCCGCTTGTCGGTTCCGGAGGATGACGCGTTACAATTCGCCTGCAATGCCGTGTGCGTCGGGAAGCATGTCGTCCTGCCGGCCGGATGTCCCACCACGGAGCGCCTGCTTCACGAGAGGGGGTACCAAACCCATTCCGTTCCTCTTGATGAGTTCATGAAATCGGGCGGGTCAGCGAAGTGTCTGACCTTGGCCCTCGACTGAGCTTCAGAGCCTGCTGACAACGGCCGTTCACTCCGTTCTTGGTTCGTGAAGATCCTCAACGTACCTGCGAGAATCCACCTCCGGCGTCCACTCCTCTGCAACCGTGCGGCCCGCCGCCGCTCAGTTCAATCAGCGCTTGACCGATGCCGCCTCAGCGTGTTCGCAACAAAAAGGAGCCGTATAAACCGGCAATTGCGATGGTCACCAGCTCAATGGTCAGAAGCATGCGGCTCACGATAGCGTCAGGGTTCGGCGGAGATCCGATGAAATGGAGGCCGAGAAATTCAGGCTCCTGAGTCGGCGGAGTTTCCCATGGAGGAAACAAGACCGCAAGGACCAGAGCGACGACCATGGCATAGAGCACATTGATGTTTAACTGCTCCGGCGCTTCGGCGCTGGATCGAGAGGCCGTGGTGGCATCCGCACTTCCATCGAGTCGCTGGCCGCACTGGGTGCAGAAGCGATTGATCTCAGGCAGCGATCTCTGGCATGACGGACAGGTCCTCAAGAGTCGTTCCCCAACACGCCCATACTCCACACAGCCACGGATAGGCTACACGGACCAGTGTCAGTTTGCTAGGGATATGGAGGGGAGGAGACTAAAAATGAACGCTGAGGCCGAATGCAGCGTGGAACATTTCATAGGTCGCGTTGAAGCCGAACATGTTGAAGGTCGCTCCAGGTGGCGTCTGGTCAAACTTGAATCGTGTGTAGTTGAACTTACCTTCTCCGAATAGGGTGAGATGTCTTGTGATGTAATAGCGAACCCCAGCTTGGGCATTCAAGCCAAGACTTGTGCTTGATTGCGTGTTGTCAGAAGTCAGCGCTGGGTCTTTGATACGGGCAAAGAATATTCCCGGGCCGACCGCTACATAGGGCTGCAATCTCGATTTATGATACCGCAATGTCAAATTGAACGGAGCGACTGTGAGGACTCGAAAATTCACTCCGGGAAACTCAAGTGTGCCGACCGGGCCTGATGGCCCGCTGAATGTAATCGATTGCTGTTTAATGTGAGGTGTGGTGTTGTAGATTTCTGCTTCTATGCCAAACCACGGGACGGATCTGAAGTAATGTCCTATCTTCGCACCGTAGAGAATCGAGCTCGTGAGAGATTGGTCGGAGATCGTCGAACCGGGATTAAAAGCACCCGTGAGATCAGCGTCACTCAGACCATTGCCCACGACTGAAGGCAACGTCACTCCGAATTGTGCGGAGAGGTAGGTTTCCGCATGTGCGACTGGTGTCTCGGAAATGCTGTGTGTGAAGACGGTCAGGAAACCTGATACTAGTAGTGCCACGCTCATACGAACGATCTTCATATGCATTCCCCGGGTTCCATGCCCACTACTACACGCTCACCCATCCTATACGCCGATCGATCAAGGGCTAAGGAAATTGTGAAATCCTGATGACCTAGAGCAAGCTATGTGCCACTCGAGACACATAGATGTCGGCACACAGGCTCAGTTTCCTGATGTGCGCTTGTATGAACTGTAGGCTGTGAAGTCCAGTTCCGGACAAGGCTGTTCATTGACAGGGTAAAGATCCGCTTCCTATAATCCTCCCCGACCCAGCACCGGCCAAGAGAATCCGTGCAATCCAGCTTATTACGTACACATAGGTTCTTCTCAAAATGCCGACTTTGCGTCAGATTGGTGTGATTGGGGCCGGAGCGTGGGGGACAGCCTTAGCGAAGCATATGGCCGAGAAGGGTTTGACCGTCCGGCTCTGGGCCTACGAACAGGAAGTGGTCAATACGATCAACGCCACACATGAAAACTCGATCTTTCTCCCTGGTGTGACATTGCCTCGGACACTCGTGGCCACATCGTCGATAGCCGATGCGGTCGACGGCTGCCAGGGCGTTCTGTTTGTTGTCCCCTCGCATGTGACAAGACCAGTACTCCAGACACTTGCGCCTTGTTTATCCGGTCCGGTTCCGCTGATCAGTGCGACGAAAGGGATTGAGGAAGGAACCTCGAAGCTCATGACACAAGTGATGGACGAGGTGCTCCCGCCATCGATGACGCCCATGATCATGGCCTTGTCGGGTCCGAGCTTTGCCGTAGAGCTCAGCGCAGGGAAGCCGACGGCGGCATGTCTGGCTGGACGTGAGAACGCGATCGTTCAACAGTTTCAGCACGCGCTGATGACACCGGCATTTCGGGTTTATGCCGATGCGGATCTCGTTGGTGTGCAACTTGGTGGGGCGTTGAAAAATGTGATGGCGCTGGCCGCCGGTGTTGTCGACGGCCTGGGTCTCGGACTCAACGCGCGCGCGGCGCTTATCACGCGGGGATTGGCCGAGATCGTCCGATTGGGCGTAGCAATGGGAGCCGACCCCCGAACATTTTACGGACTCTCGGGAGTCGGCGATCTGGTCCTCACCTGTACGGGGACGCTCAGCCGAAATCACATGGTGGGCGTTCGTCTCGGCAAGGGCGAGAAACTCGACACGATTCTTGGCGGGATGCAGGCGGTCGCAGAGGGCGTGCGGACGGCCCATGCGGCCTTAGGGTTGGCGCGGCGACATGGCGTCCAGATGCCCATCACACAGGAGATCAACGCCGTACTGTTTGAAAACAAATCCTGCCGGAAAGCCGTCAGCGATCTGATGGAACGCGATGCAAAACCTGAAAAGGAGCAGGTATGAGCCCTGAAGGACTCGAACGGTTGTTACGGCAGGTCCGACAAGGACGGATCACGGTGGAGCAGGCGCTTCAGCGGCTTCGGTCCATGCCATTCGAGGATCTCGGGTTTGCCTCGCTCGATCATCATCGGTCTTTACGCCAAGGCTTTCCTGAAGTCGTGCTCTGCGAGGGAAAAACCATCGCGCAGGTGGTCACCATTACGCGAGCGCTGCTCAAGAAGCAGAGCCCATTTCTTGCCACCCGTGCGGAGCCAGCGGTCGCTCGCGCCATTCGCCGGCTGAATCGCCGGGCACGCTACTACGCCGATGCGCGCATTGTGGCCATCCATCAGGCACCGAAGAAACAGCACGGCCATATACTCGTCGTGACGGCAGGCACTGCGGACGTACCGGTGGCGGAAGAGGCTCGCGTCACTGCCGAAGTCATGGGCAGCCACGTCGAACGACTCTACGACGTGGGTGTGGCGGGCCTCCATCGACTGCTTGGAAAGAAAGATCGGCTGTTCGATGCGAGGGTCGTCGTCGTCGTCGCAGGGATGGATGGTGTGTTGCCGAGTGTCGTGGGAGGGTTGGTGGACTGCCCGGTGATCGCCGTGCCGACCAGTCGCGGGTACGGCGCCAGTTTTGGAGGATTGGCGGCATTGCTGACGATGCTGAACTCTTGTGCAGCGGGTGTCGGCGTCATGAATATCGACAATGGATTTGGCGCCGGCTGTCTGGCGCACCGGATCAATGCATTAGGTGCCACGCGTGACGAGCGAGAAAGGCACGACAAGCGCGAAAGGTGAGCTGCTGAACAAGTTCTCTCGCCAGTCGCGCCCGTCTTGCACGTCCCGCGAATCTCATTTCACTTCCAACGTTCCTCGCTTCGGCCAGGCGACCATCATGGTACGCGGTCCCTTCTCACCATCCGCGAGCAACTTGATCCGCACTTCATAGGCATAGGTTCCCGGACCAGCCTCCTGTTTCCGGTGGTCTTGCCCATCCCAAGAGAGCTGGATGGAAAGCTTTGGCCGTTCCGTTCCGCCGTCGGCGGCTGCGGGCACTTGAACCGGCTGGCGATGAGTCAGAAAACGGAGAGACGTTTTCGAGGGGGAACTGATGAGGGAGGTGACTTCAAGAATCGTGGCCCCATTTAATTCCTTCGGAAGCTGAACGGTCACGGCAAACATAAGCGGGCCGTTGCTTGGTGCATACGGCGTTGGAGAGATGCTCAAGTCGACAATCTTGAGTTCCGGTTCCGGGCGCGGAACCCGAGGCGGCTTCGTTTTCGCCACACCCTCGATCGGGAGAACGGTTGTGAGGCAGAGGCAGATACCAAGAAGTCCGAGCACCAGTCTGATGTGCCGCACGCAGGCTTGACCACGTGACGATGAGAAAACGCGGGTACTCATGAGTGAATCGGGAAAGCAGATCTGGCGGAACGGGCACAGGTGATCACGTGCATTATCAGGTGGATAACACAGCCCCCCCAGGCTGTCAATGAGCCGCCGATGGTGATTGCCGTTGGCCGGTGCCTTGGGTAAGATGGGCGGCCATCAAGCGATCACCCATGTGAGGCCCTTCGTGGGACGGCATCTGCATTTCGATTGTTTCTCGGGAATCAGCGGAGACATGGTACTGGGAGCGCTTGTGAGCGCCGGTCTGCCCTGGGCCGAATTGGTGAGCGGGCTGAAACGTCTCAAGCTCGGCGGCTACCGATTGACGAAACGAGAGGTTCATCGCGGTGCACTCCACGCGATGAAGGTGACTGTCGTCATCCAACATGGATTTCAACGTCCCCTCACCTTGCCGCGCATTCGACGGATTCTTTCGGCAAGCACCTTACCAGCCCCTGTGAAGAAACTGAGTCGGGCCGTCTTTGACCGGCTGGCTGAGGCGGAAGGCCTCGCCCATCGAGTCGCTCCACAAGACGTCCATTTTCATGAAGTAGGCGTGGTGGATTCCTTCATCGACGTCGTCGGCAGCGTCCTGGGCTGCCACCTGTTAGACGTCACGCGGGTCACGGCATCGGCCATCAATGTAGGGGCGGGTACGATTCAGACCTCCCATGGCCTTTTGCCGGTGCCTGGGCCGGCCGTGGCAGCACTGACAAAAGGGATTCCGATCTATTCCGACGGCCCACGCTGTGAGCTGGCGACTCCCACAGGCGTGGCGTTGCTTCGGACACTGGCCTCGGAATTCGGCCCTGTCTCCGTGATGGAAGCCGCCACGGTTGGGTACGGCGCCGGCGATCGAGATCCAGAAGGCTGGCCAAACGCGTTGCGCGTGTTCCTCTCGGAAGCATCCACGCACGTGGGGCGCCCAACCGATCGTGTGATGCAACTCGAAACCAATCTTGACGATCTCACCCCGCAAACCTATGAGCATGTGATGGAGCAGCTCTTTGCTGTGGGTGCAGTGGATGTCGCCTTGATTCCGGTCATCATGAAACGGAGCCGGCCAGGTGTGATTCTGAGTTGTCTCGTCGCACGCGATCAGGCCGATGCCGTGATGGAGCTCCTGTTCCAAGAGACCACGGCCCTGGGTGTGCGCATCCAGGAACTGGCTCGGCAGACCCTCCCGCGACAATTCGTCGCCGTGAAGGTGCCTGGAGGAGTCGTCCGCATGAAGGTAGCCGAAATGGGCGCCGGATGGGAGAAGGCCGCACCGGAATATGCCGACTGCAAGAAAATCGCGAACCGGACGGGCCGTCCGCTCAAGAACGTGATGGAAGACGCGATGCTTGCCTATCGACACGCACAAGGCAAAAGTAAAAAGGCAAAAGTAAAAAGATAACAAACGTGGATTCATCTTTTACCTTTTCCCTTTGTATTTTTGCCTTACGAGGCAGTTCGTGACCGTCCTGCTCTACAGTCTCCTCTTCTTCGCATCTATCGCAGTCACGCTGGGTGGATGTGCGCTCTTTACCAACGCCATCGAATGGCTGGGGAAACGGCTTGGCATTTCCGAAGGAGCCGTCGGCAGCATCTTTGCCGCGATTGGGACGACGTTGCCGGAAACCTCAATTCCTATCATTGCCATCTTCTTTGGGGAAGGACCGGAAGAGGTCGAGGTCGGGCTAGGCGCAATACTGGGTGCGCCGTTCATGCTCAGCACACTGGTGCTGCCGATTCTGGCGCTCTTGCTGGTGCTCTACGCACGTGCAGGCAAGCGCACCTCACGATTTCAGCTCCATTATGGCGAAGTCAGAATCGATCTGACCTTTTTCATGATCGGTTACACTGCCGCCCTGGGCTGCGCCTTCGTCCCGTCTCGACTCGTTCATACCATCGCGGCAATCGGATTGATCGGTCTCTACGTCTACTATATGAAGCTCAAACTCAGCGCGACGGATGAGGAAGAAGGAGAAGGCAGCAAGTTGGAACCGCTCCTCTTTGCACAATCAGCCGCCACGCCCTCGCATCTCATGATCGGACTTCAGGCGCTTATAGGGTTGGCTGGATTGATCTTGGGCGCCCACCTGTTTGTCACCGCCGCCGAGACGATGGCAGGCGCACTCTCAATGTCGCCGTTGATCCTGGCATTGCTCATCGCACCGCTCGCGACCGAACTGCCGGAAATGTCCAACAGTTTTCTCTGGCTCTATCGCAGGAAAGATCGCCTCGCTGTGGCCAACGTGACCGGCGCGATGGTTTTCCAAGGAACCATCCCCGTCTCCCTGGGATTGCTGGGAACCGAATGGGCGATCGAGCCATCTGCCCTGGCGACAATGGTGTTGGCTCTGGAGGCAGCGGGGTTCTGTATGCTCCAAATTCTCATAGGCGGACAGTGGCGGCCGTGGTTGCTGAGTGCCGGCGCCGTCCTTTATATCGGCTATACGCTGTATTTGTATGCCTTCTAAATTGAAGCCAACAGGAAAGACAATGCAGTCCTCACGGCTCCCCTTGTTGGGGATCACCATGGGAGATCCAGCCGGAATCGGGCCTGAGGTGATTGCAAAGGCAGTCGCAGGCCGGGTGCTGCGGAAACTGTGCTTTCCCATCGTAATCGGATCGTTGCCCGTGATGGAGCGGACGATCAAGACTCTGAAGCTCAGGGTGAACGCCGTTCGTGTGGACGACCATGAGAGACTGCCGACGTGCGAACGAACGGTGGCAGTGCTGGACCCACTGGAGATTCCGCTGGGCAAGTTCAGGCCGGGCATCGCGGCAACAGAAACCGGCGCCGCCTCAGTCGCATTTATCAAAAAAGGAGTGGAGCTGGCTCTGATCGGTTGCATCGACGGCATCGTCACCGCGCCGATCAATAAAGAAGCCATCAACATGGCCGGCTGTCATTACCCGGGGCATACGGAGCTTCTTGCAGACCTGACCCAGGCGAAAGAATCCGGCATGATGATTGTGGGCGGGCCGCTGCGCATCATGTTTGTCACGACCCATGTCGCGATCAAAGATCTCTCGTCGCTCCTCACTCAGGCCAAAATCGAAAAGGGCATCCGCCTGGCGCATCTCGCGCTGACCCGGCTCTATGGAATTCCCACGCCCACGATTGGCGTGGCCGCATTGAACCCGCATGCGGGTGAACACGGATTATTCGGCGACGAAGAAGCTCGCGTGATTCTGCCGGCCGCGCGCGCTGCCCGGGCGCAAGGGATTCTCGCCAGCGATCCGCTACCGGCGGACACGCTCTTCGGACAAGCGGCGAACGGGCACTACGATGGCATCGTGGCCATGTATCATGATCAAGGGTTGATTCCGCTAAAGCTCGTGGCCTTCGGCACCTGCGTGAACCTGACGGTGGGGCTGCCGATCATTCGGACCTCGGTCGATCATGGAACCGCTTTTGACATTGTCGGCAAAGGCATTGCCGACCCGGGCAGTTTGCTCGAAGCGGTGAAGTTGGCAGCCAAGCTCGCTGCTCGGCGTCGATGAACGGTTTGTCTGGCTGTTTTGTTTGTTCGGTTTTTCTCGTTCGAATTTCAGGCAGCCAAAGAAACCAGAAAAACCCCAGAGACCAGACAAACTAGAGCAACAGGAGCATAGCGATGACCAATCAACCGGACGCCGCACTTGCAATAATTCAGCAGCAACTGAAGGAACTTGATGCGCTGGCCAAGCAGACCCTTGAGGATCTGAATACGGTCGCAGGGATCGAGCGGGTTTCGAAATGGAAAGCCCGCACCGTCGCGCTCGTCACCGAGGCGGCAGGGCAACAGGAAGGACAGAAGTTTTCCGCCATCCATCCCGGACCCTCATTTACCAACGATATGGTCGAAGAATTTACCGACTTGATCGACTGCTATCGCACACCGCTGGCGGCGCTGGCGAAACAACTGGCTCAAGCGCCTCGCCCTGGGAATTAGTAGGTGGGTATCTCCGATCCCCCTGACGCCATCAAGCGACTCGGCCAGAATTTTCTCATCGATCCCAACATCGTTCGCAAAATCGTCGCCCTGGCGGAGCTTGATCCGAGCGACCGCGTGCTCGAAATCGGCTCCGGCCGAGGTGTTCTCACAGAAGCCCTTTGTCGCACGGCGAGTCTCGTCACGGCGGTCGAAGTTGACCCACGACTCCACGCGTATCTGTCGGAGCGACAGGCCGAGTTTCCCAATCTCACTCTGCTCCTCGACGATGCGATGGCCTACCCGCTTGAAGATCTGCCTATTGGCACGGTCGTCGTCGCCAACCTGCCGTACTACCTCTCGACTCCGCTCCTCTTCCGACTGCTCGACCAGCGCGATCGGTTTCCGCGCATGGTGCTCATGCTGCAGGATGAAGTGGCCGATCGGCTTGTCGCGAAACCGGACAGCTCAGACTACGGCGTGCTCTCTGTCATGGCGCAGTATGCTGCGGAGATTACGAAAGCGTTTCGCGTCTCGGCTCAATGCTTCAGGCCAAGACCGGAAGTTGGCTCTGCCGTGGTCTTGTTGCGAACGAAGAAACAACGGGAACTCAGCCGCGAGGAAGAATCCACGTTCGCCGCCTTGGTCAAAGCGGCCTTCGCGCACCGGCGCAAGACACTGATCAATTCGCTCAGGGATGAGGGGTATGAGCAGAAATCGGTCCTAGACGCGCTTCAGGCACTCAGCCTCTCACCAACCACCCGCGCAGAGACCCTCTCAGTCGCGCAATTGATCGACTTGACTCGCCGAATGCGATCCTCCGCATAGGGAAGAAACGGCGCCAGGGGATGTTTGGCAAAGGACGTATGACCCATCATTGACTGCACAACTCGCGGCACCATTTCGGTTCGCCACATGTCACGGCGAAGAGTGGAGATTTCTGAAGGCTCGCTCAGGCAATGATCGCAAACTCGATCAAGCCTCGGTACGTCTCACGGTGGGTTGAATACCAATGAAACGCGCGAAAACAGTGTTCGTTGACCGAGCTCCGCCCTGCACCTTCGAGTTTCCCGACAGCGAAGATGAACCAGTTACGAAGATCGCCCAATGAGCCGGACGCGAGTTCCAGATCGTCACGCATGGCGCAGATGAATTTTGAAGATCACGCGGCGGCTTTTGTCGCGATCCAGCTGCCCCGCTTCATTGTGCAGCAAGTCTTGACGGCCTCGTCCGTTCGCCGAGGTTTTCTGCTGGAAACACTCGTAGGCCCAGGGCAAGCGAGTGCGGATCACCTCCAACCCCTTGACCAGGACGGCAAATGAACGATCCTGGCTCAGCTTCAAATTGCGGATATCGTCGCCTTGGTCGTCGGTATGGCCCTCAATCACAAACGACTCCACTTCATGACCTTGCGGACCGCAGATCATCGTTGCGTAGTGAGGCATGGTCTCGGCTAAGAAAGCCTCCGCCGGTGGCAACAGGGTGCTCTTGCCGAACTCAAAATTCAGGACCGCGTCTGGAACGACGACGCTCAAGACATGGGGATCTGAATTTTTGGTTTCGACCGCCAGATGATGGGGCTGGAGCTGGTGTTCCAACTCGGAGGTCACGCGACCCTTCGGACTCGGCGGCTTCGCGTTCCCGTCTTCGATTCTGGTGACATAGGCTGCCAACAGCAAAATAAAAATCACCGCGAGTGAGGTCATGAGGTCGGCGATCCCACTGGCTAACGCCGAGGAACTTTCAGACGCGTCCTGACCAAAAATCGACCTCATTCTGCTTTCGCCGTGCCGGGTAGCCCTCGTTTCAAACCCGGACTGTTCCATCCGCCGCCGACCGTTCCTTGCTGAGGCGCCGTGGGTGTCCCAACACCTAGACGGTCGCTGTCAAGGTGGTCCCTGAGTTGGTCGAACATTCTATCCATCTCCGAATGGGACAGTTGTACGGGAACGCGCTGCTTCTCAATAGAGCGGCTGAGGTCTCGAATCGCCTCCAGTAAGGGGTCGAGCACCGGTCTCAATGCTTTCCGCACCTCTTTCCCGATGTCGGAGGCCAGCTCCTCCTGCTTCGACAGGCCATTCCTCGTGCCGAGCGCCGCAAGTGATTGAGACACGGTTGTGAGGGCGGCAACAGTCGAGCCAAGACGCTGATGAACCGCCTCGACCAGCTGGTTCGCCGAGTCGTTTCTGATCATGCCGCCGGTCGAGATCGGCATGGCATTCGAAGTCGAGAGATTCTGGACGCTCTGGTCTTTCACTTTCTGGGGAAACATCTCATCGAGCAGCGAGACGAATACGCGATGATGTTTGGCAAGCCGGTACCACAACGACTTTTCCAGCAGCATAAAGACATTCGCGCAGGCGAGCCCGACAACGGACGTCACGAACTTCCCGGCGAGGCCGTTAATGAGTCCCTGAATCCCCTCGATCTGCGATCCATTTGCATGGAGTTTACTGAGGCCGATCAGGATGGCGAGGAAGGTGAACATCAGACCCATGCCGGTCATGAAGGAAGGGAGTTGCTGGTAAAACCGTACGTTGAGATGGGTCGCGCAGAGCGCCTCAAAATGGAAAGACTCTGCGGCGGACCGCTCGGTATGGACGGTCGGCTCAATAAACCACGAGGACTGTTCCACCGCGAACGTTTTGCGATACGACAACCAGTCGCCCGCAAAGGTCCGCTCGGACCGCATCACACGGTCCAATTCTTGGAGATCGTCCAGGTCACGCCGTGCTCCCGGTGCCTGAGCAAGCTGAGCCTGTTTCTTGGCCAAGGCTGGGATCACGATCCATTCTTTGGAAGCCTGTTGGCGTGCCAACGCGAGGCGCGCGATGGTTGCGTGGAGGCGTGTAAAGGCCTGTCGAATCTGCACCACGCCGCGTACAAGAAAGAGGGTATGCCACAGACAAAGTACGACGATACCGCCGGCGCCGAGCCAGCTCAGCATGGGACTCTGAAACCCACCTGCGAGCGACACATCTCGGCTGAGAAACTCCCAGCTTCCGCCAAGCCAACCCCATCTATCCATCTCTGGGTCCCTCAATAGTTACGCAAGTAAAAGAGAAGCCGAGCTCTCTAGCTCAACATCCGTGCCACGGAGGTCTGCCTTTATTGGCGCAGAACATTGAGGTGTTGTAAGTCAGGGGGCGGGCGGGCTAGGAATCTCTTGCCGGACGGCTGGCAATTTCTGCCGGGAGATTTCGCGAGCCTGGCGTGGCCATATTACAGAAGTATAAGTTTCTTTTGAGATACAGGAACTTGGTGTATTATCGGCTCGCTGCCATCAGCCTGAAAGGACGTCGTTGTGCACTTTGTCCGGATCGGAAATCGTGCCCTGAATCTTGATCGGGTCTCGCATTGCGAAGTGCAGATCTGGCACGACGCAATATCGGTCAAAATTTTTATGACTGGGACAGCGAACAATACCCCGGTGGTTCTTAATGAGGAAGAAGCGAAGAGTTTCTGGAAGTACATCGAGCATATCGCGGAGAAACCGGTCTAATTCTGGCTGAGCTCGATGCTGCTCCGCCCCCATCTCATTCCCCGACATTGTGGGTCGCGTCTGTTGTCTCCTCTGCCGCACTTTGCCACACTTTTCTCTTCTTCAAGACTCCATTTGCGACATTGCAGCAACCAGTCACGAGACGTCGATAGATGCTCGCCACTATGGTATGGTTAGGGGGCGCGAGTTATGCGGTGTTGACAAGATCACACGGAGCGGGCGAACGGGAGACGATTCCCATGGACATAGAAAAAGCTATGCGGAAGCTATCTGGACCCTTTCTCGTGCTGTGGCTTGCCACCGGTTGTGCCGGCGAGTTCATTCTTTTTCATAGTGCGTCCGGAGACCCTCTTCTCATCTCACACCGGGCATACACATACGACGGATGTACCGCAAAGATGAAAGAAGACGCCGCTCGTATGGGCGTCACCTTCCGATATATTCATGTACGAGGCAGCGTTGTGGGTCGCTCGTTGCTGTGGCCATTCGAACCGGGATACGCCTGTGAAGCTGCTATTGGTCCGGAACACCACTCGATGGGTTTCTATCCGATCGGGGCTCAAACCGTTCCTCAGGGTTCATGACTCCAATCCCACCTCGCGACACTTCTGTTTCTCTCTTCCCCAGACACTCACGAATACAATACGCTCCCTAACCACCGTCGCACTGTTGACAGCACAGGCGCTAGTGCAGTATTAATCAGCCGCCACACTCTGTTGTGGGTTCCCTATGGTTCGTACCTTCTTGCTTCGTACCCTGCTGAAGGGAGGTGAGATCGGCAATCTGGCGCAGCCCCCTGCCAGACCCTTCGAAGAGGCCAGTTAAGAGTCAGTGCGTCGATCCCGCCACGCAGACTGTACGAAAGCTCAGCAAGACTGAGATGTGTCCAGGCGCTAACGGAATAACTAAAGGAGTAGGAATGGAAGACCTTGTCATAGAAGAAGAAGGCGCATCGTCCGCACTTAAAATTACCTTGGGTGACTTTCTTGTCTTTATCAATTGGATGAACCAAACGGAAAAATCGCTCGAGCGTGCTGAAGCTCTACCTGCGATGCCAGATTTGGATTCAGGAAAAGTCCGAGGCTGGATTCAGTTGGTTCAACGGCTGGAAGAGCGCTTCCGGCGGAGCGAGGAAAAGAAGCTGGCCCTCGAAGCCAACGTCATCGCGCAGGAGGCCCAGCTCGGCCAATTGCTGTCACACCTGCATGCGAACATCGCCTCTCTCTATGAAAACCTCGGACAGGCACAAAAGGCCGAGGAGGTTCGTCGGCGCGCGGAAGCCTTGCATTGTAGTTAGCCTGTCTCTGTTGTGGGACTTGGAAGAGGCGACACAAGGGGTCGCCTCTTCCAGCGGGAAGTCTCTCCTACTCCACCACCTACCCCCAACTCACCGTTTCACATCTCCCCAGGGTCGCTCTTCCAGCATGGAATCAACTAATTCTGAAGTTCTCTTGTTGAAACAAAGTCTTAAGCTATAATTACTGTGGGCAAATAGGGGGCGTTAGTCGCCAAGGGTTCGTCGTCGATACGCCACAGGGACGGCATGATCAAGATCCTGTTAGTCGAGGACAATGACGTCGATGCGCACCTGACCCAAGACATCTTGGCAGAATGGAGTATCGAGCAATTTGACATCACCCATGTCACTCGCTTGAGCGAGGCCTTTACCCATCTTGCCCGAGAACGCTTTGATGCCGTCCTCTTGGATCTTTCACTCCCGGATGGTTACGGACTTCCAACGCTTCGACAGATGCAAGCGGCCAATCCGACAATCCCCATCATCGTGCTGAGTGGGGTCAGCGATCAGACCCTCGCGTTACAGGCCGTCCAAAATGGAGCCCAAGACTATCTCGTCAAGGGACAGGGCCAGCCGGAACTCTTGGCCCGCTCGATCCGTTACGCGATCGAACGCAAACGCGCCGAAGAACGCCTGACCTACCTCGCGCAGTACGATCACTTGACCGGCCTCGTGAATCGCACCTTGTTCCGCGACCGGCTCGTCCAGGCCATGGCGCGAAGCAAACGACTCCAGCAGCCCCTCGGCCTCATGCTGCTCGATCTTGATCGTTTCAAAGCGGTGAACGATACGATGGGACATGCCGTGGGTGATCAGCTGTTGAAGGCCGTCGCGGATCGACTTCAGGAATGCGTTCGCGAGGTCGACACGGTGGCGCGCATGGGCGGGGATGAGTTCACGATTATTCTGGAAGGTCTCTCGTGCGAACAGGACATCACTCTTGTCGCACAGAGAATTACCGAGTCATTGGCTGAACCTTTTCATCTCCAGGAGCATCAGGCTTCGATTGGAGTCAGCATTGGAATTACCGTCTATCCTTCTGACGATCACGAGATCGACGATTTAATGAAGCATGCGGATGCTGCGATGTATCGCGCCAAGCAGCAGGGTGGCAGCTCGTTTCAGTTCCATATTCAAGACGATTCGCCATCGTCCCCGCTCTTCTCCAAACCCTCCTAAACGCCGAATACCTCGTTTGGATGGCCATTCGCAGCTTTCCACTCCTGCCCTCAGCTGGATTCGACCCACCGACGCTGCAGAATCGCATGATGGACTACCGGCCGATATCGGCGAGCGGCTGATCTGAGATGGCATAGGCCCCTCGGGGATTCCCCTCGAGTTGATTGACCATGGGAAGTTCCTGAGACGACGGGTTGGGATGCGAGTCAGGAGTCAGCAGGACACCCCAATGCTGATTGTTCCTGCAAATGTTGTCTACGATTAACCCCTCACCGTGATGGAACAGGAGAATCCCACTGAGCATATTTGCCTCGCACTGGTTGCGGACGAGTTCTGGGTGGCTGCCCGGATCACGAACTGCAATCCCGAAGTGATGATTCTCTATGCACCGGTTGTTGGCAACTCGGGGTTGCGCACCGGCAAAGACAAAGATGCCGGACTCGCGGTTGCGGCACACTTCATTCTCGGTGAATGTCGCCCGGCACTCAGGTCCGTAGAGTACAACCCCTGACAGAATTCCTTCCATCGCCCGGCACTGGGTGATGACGCAGGTCGAATCGAGCACGTTTATAGCCGAGTGTTGATCACTCCCGACATAACGAAACGTGATGCCGGAGATTCGGCCTCCCGACACCCGTTGCAGATAAAGCGGACCGCCTCGCCGGCTAAGTATTTGCACTAGATCTCGTCCAGCACCGACCAGCCGCACCGGTCGCTCAGTCACAAAAATCTTGTCCTCATAGGTTCCAGGACGAATGTAGACCTGGTCTTGCTCGCCCGCGTCCTGGAGCGCCGCACTCGGACGGGGATAATACCGCCCATCCTCCGCATCCACGATCAGAGTGTTCCCGCCCAGGGTATTGTCTGGAATAGATTCCTCACTCATCGTGCTCTCACCCTGAGCAAACGGTCGTTCTCGGGAATATCTCCATCGACTCTGGATCGCACGCTATCATCCCCGTCTCACTCAATTCCCCATAACCGGCTCTAATATGAACGATCACCATTGAGCACTGCACCCCATATCTGGCGAAGAAGACACCGTCCGTACAAATCTGTCTCCTGGGCCTCAAATGGCACGAGCACACCTCACTCCCGCAGATCTCAGGTCCGAAAGCTCCTGTTTTTTATCAGCTTTCCCGCCATGAAGAGTCTCGCATGTGGCATACCGATTGCGATAGTACGCCCCTGGGAGCTATTGCCTGAGCAGTAAGGAGGCACGTCTATGGCACTGAACAGTATTCGGATCCTCATGATCATGTCGATCCTCTCATCCGCAAGTCTGTCCTTCGCTGCCCCCAGCCAAATGCACGATACGTCTCGCCGCTTGTACGATCGCGTGATGGAGGAGTTTAAGCATCGCGACTATGAAGCCGCCCTGGCAGGATTCCGGCTCTTCATTGAGCTACACAGTCAATCTGCCTTAGCGGCCAATGCGCAATATTGGATTGGGGAATGCCAGTACCGCATGGGGCGACTCAAAGAGGCCCTCAACTCGTTTTATAATGTTGTGTCCTACTACCCGCTCAGCCCCAAACTGGCTGCCTCAACATTGAAGATTGGCCAGACTTATACAAGACTGGGCGATCATGAGAAAGCGCGCATGATGTTTGATCGCGTCGTCGATCAGTACCCGGATAGTTCCGAAGCTGAGCTTGCCCGTAAAGCAATTGAGGCCGCAGCGAGCAAAGACGACTCAATCTCTTCTCACTCACTCGAATGAGCGGCCGAGCAGTCCGCCAGAGGCCCAGGTCGCTTGGGTCTTATTCCTCTGCTGAAAGACCCAAAAGCGCCGCGAGGTCAGGAATCGTGTAGGTGAGTTTTGATCGCACCTTCACGAGTTTGATCCCCGCCGCATCCAGCACCGATTCGATCACACGTTGGCGCTCCGTCTGATGAGGGCGGAGCGATTCGTCCTCAATCTGTACCACTTGCTCGACGTGCCGCGATCCTGGATGCACCAAGACAAAATCGACTCGCTTGAGTGCCATGTGGCTCAAGACTTGGAACCGCACCTTGCCCATGGCTTCGACGGACACGAACGACCAGAGGGGAACTTGAGAAAAAACCAGATAATGATCTTGGACGGCCATCCGTATGAGATTGTAGAGCGAGACCTCTGCCTCCGTGAACAACGGAGCCGCCGTAATGGTGACACCGGGTGAAAGCACGAATGATGATGACGGCCCGCCTGTCGTTCGAGGCATGGCAAGGAACCACCAGAGCAACATCAGTAACGCAATAGTCGCGACTCCGATCAGAACTGTCTCTATCATCCGTGCTTACTTTCGTCTCTTGGGCGCGCGCAGCCGCGCAAGCCACCCCGGTCCACTTGGAACGATACAGCCAAGCAGCGCAGGGTGGGCGGCGCCGGTGACTGCTGGAACGTTCCCACACTGTTCCATCACAGTTTGATAGGCCAGGACGGCAAACGCCACAGACTCAAGAGCCTTGCTGTCCCAGCCATGCGACTCAAACGTACTGACGGGCGCAGGTGTAAAGACCTCTGCCAGATGGACCATGATCGCACGGTTGCGGACACCGCCGCCGCCGACAATGACCTCATCGATCCCGCCGCTGATCCACCGCCTGGCCGTGCCAACCGCTTCGGCGGTCCATCTGCTGCACGTGGCCAAGAGATCTTCGATCGCCAACTGCTGCGCCTGTTGCATCGTAAGCAGATCGTCAAGCATCTTCGCTCCAAACGCTTCCCGTCCAGTCGATTTGGGTGGGACCTGCGAGAGATAGGGATGCGCGAGCAGTTTCGCCAGTAATCTCCCGTCAACGCGGCCACGAGCAGCCAATCGTCCTTCACGATCCATCGACATCCGCGCATTCGTGCTCCGAGACATGAGTCCATCCAGCACCATGTTTGCCGGACCTGTGTCGAACGCGACCAGTCCCTCAATCCCTGATCCTCGCGGAAGATAGGTTACGTTGCTGATACCGCCGAGATTGACAATGAGCCGCGCACGGCGCGGATGGCGAAAGAGCAGCGCATGGACCCCTGGAGTAAGCGGCGCCCCTTGTCCACCGGCAGCAATGTCGCGCGGACGAAAATCGGCCACAGTGGTAATCCCGGTCCGTTCGGCAATGACGGCAGGCTCCGCAATCTGGAGTGTGGAGCGAATGGCGCCGACCCTGGCATCCTTGACCCCGTGTGGGAGGTGGTGCACGGTTTGCCCGTGAGATCCAATGAGATCAATGTCTTTCGGGTGCAACTTTGCGGTACGAATCACGCTCAACGCGGCATTCGCGAACCATTCACCTAAGAGAGCGTTGAGGTGACACAGTTCCGACACGGTTCCGGACACAGACGCAGACAGAATCCGTTGCTGGAGGGAGCGCGGATAGGGCAGCGGATGGAATGCGACCATCTGAACGCGAAGGCCGGATTTCTGACGGCTCATCTCGACAAGGGCGGCATCGACTCCATCACCAGAGGTTCCTGACATCAATCCAATTACTTTCATCACCAGGGTATCCTTTCTCAAATATCCAAACGGGAATGGGCTTTCGGGTGTGCTACGCTAATCGAACTCATGACCGCGGTCAAGCGGGCCAGCGCACCGAGATAGAAGAGGGTGAGCGTGGCGGTCACGTTGACATCGATGGACCTGGGTGCTACGGTCCGCCCCCATGTTTCTGGTGCACCACGTGGGGAGTCTGTTCTCGGCCATTCTCATTCTAATTCTATCCACCCTTGGCACACTGGCTTCGTCCGCGGCGGCCCAGGACCCGATTGCTATCGTGGTGACCATTCCTGTGCTGAAGGATCTGGCGGAGCAGATTGGGCGCTCCCACGTACAGGTCACGTCCTTGTTGAGCGGCTATGAGAACGAGCACACCTATTCGCCAAAACCCAGCGATTTGGTCTCAGTGCGAAAGGCCCAACTGCTGTTCGAGGTCGGCATCGGACTTGAGGTGTGGGTCACCTCGCTGGTGAAAAATGCCGGAAGCCCTTCGCTTCGCGTTGTCACGACATCCCAAGGAATCGGCCTGATTGGCGACCATACGGATCATCATGATGGAGTTCGCCAGAGGGGGGAAGACGCAAAGACAGTCGGGAATCCTCATATCTGGCTGGACCCTGAGAACGTTGCCATCATGCTGCGCCATATTACTGAAGCCCTCATCAAAGTTGATCCCGTCCACAGAGCCGAGTTTCGAAACAATCAAGCTGCCTATCTGCAGCAGTTAGACCGGCTACGAAAAGAACTCGCCGATCGGGTGAAGCCGTTGTCGGATCGTCGCTTCATCGCACACCATCCAGCCTGGCCTTATCTGGCGAGACGCTTTGGCTTCGACATCGCCGCGACGATTCAAATGCACTCCGGCACGGAGCCCTCAGCTCTTCAGCTGCAAGCCCTGATCGGCAAGATCAAGAAGGACCGGATCAAAGTCATCGTCTCTGAGATTCAGCTCAGTCAGAAGCTCCCTGATCTGCTTGCCAAAGAAACCAAGGCCCGAGTCGTCGTCTTAACCACCTTACCCGGAGGCTTGCCAGGGACCGCGACCTACCTCGACATGCTCCGCTATAATGTGCTCCAATTGGCCAATGCACTGGAGACCGCCTAGCGGCTTTTCCTCACAATCGATCTCCGTACCGCCGGAAGGAGCGCCGGATTCCGTGTCAGACTCCCACGAGCCTATTATTCGGTTTGACCACGCATCCTTCGGATTTCCAGGCGTCATCGCGCTCAAGGATATCTCCCTGTCCATCACCGCAGGCGAGTTTGTCGGAGTCATCGGCCCCAATGGATCGGGGAAAACTACGCTCTGCCGAGCGGTGCTGGGGCTTATGGCTCCCGTCGAGGGACACCTCCATATTTTCGACTGCGCCTGCGAGGCATTACGTTGCCATCACCGAGCCAAGATCGGCTATCTCCCGCAGAAGGGCGTCGTGGATCGCAATTTCCCGGTGACGGTACTGGAAACAGTCATGATGGGCCGCTACGGGACATTGGGCTTGTTCAGACGTCCAGGACGGAAGGACCGCGAGATTGCGATGGAAGCGCTGGCCCACGTCGGGATGGCTGTGCACAAGGATACTGCCCTGGGCCATCTGTCCGGCGGCCAGCAACAACGTGTCTTCATCGCAAGAGCGTTAGCCCAACAACCCAAAGTCCTCCTGCTGGACGAGCCGACCACGGGATTAGATATCACCACCCAACATAATGTCATCGAGTTGGTTGAGCACCTGCACGACAAGCTTGGGCTCACTGTGCTCCTCATCACACACGACATTAATATGATCCGTTCACGCGTGGATCGACTGGTCCTCCTCAAGACCAACCTGTTTGCCGCCGGCCCGCCAGCCGAGGTCCTCAAACCCGAGATTCTCAGTCAAGTCTACGGCAAAGACCTTGTTATTACAGAGAACGACCTCGTCATCGTCGAGGACTACCACCACCATCACTGAACAGATGAGTTGTTTCTATGTTTGAGCTCTTCGCCTACGACTTCATGCAGCGCTCCCTCTTCGCAGCGGCGATGGTAGGAGGGCTCTGTTCTGTCATTGGCGTGTTCGTCGTATTGCGAGGGCTCGCATTTGTTGGTGCGGGGACAGCCCATGCCGCATTTGCGGGCGTGGCATTGGGCTACTTGATGGGCTGGCCTCCGTTGCTGCTGGCGATTCTGTTCGGGCTCGCCACGGTGTGGATCACGGGATGGGTTGAGGAGAAGGGCCGGATGAAACTGGATGTCTCGATCGGCATTCTGTACACCACGACGATGGCACTGGCGATTCTCTTTATCGGCTTGATGAAAACCTACAATGCTGAAGTGTATGGCTATTTGTTCGGCAGCGTGCTGTCGGTTACCAGTGAAGAGTTGCGCGTCATCGGCGGGTTGAGCATTCTCGTGCTCGGTCTCATTCTTGTGTTCTCGAAGGAACTGTATTTTATCGCCTTCGATCAGGAGATGGCCGAAGCCTCCGGTGTTCCGGCACGCCGCATATTCTTTCTCCTGCTGACCCTCGTCGCCCTCACGGTGGTGGTTTCGCTGAAAACCGTCGGGGCCATCCTCGTGTTTGCAATGATTCTGATTCCTGCCTCCACGGCCTACCAACTCACCCACAGCCTCGCGACGCTTACCCTGTATTCCATCATCATCGGAGTGACCACGGCTGTAGCAGGAGTGGTCATCTCGGCCATCTGGGATCTGCCTTCCGGACCTGCGATTGTCCTTCTCGCCACAACCCTATTCTTCATCTCGGTGATTCTCTCTCCGAAGGGGCTGCGGCGTGCGTCAGTGGCTCACGCTCATTAGGTTTCTCGTCCCAATCGACTGTACGCCACTCGTGCAAGACTGCCGATGGATCTTGTTGGCCTCTGCATCGAGGCAGAAGTTGCCGAATCGAGCGTGCCCACGGACACACCCCGCCTGTTTTTGATCGCAACCGACACTCCGACGGCAGGCCGCCAGAAACCCGCTGCTGCTGGCTTCATCTATTCGACTATGCTCAACGTAGGGGAATGGAACGGGAGACGGATAACTCTACTCAAGCCGACCGTTTTTGCTTCTGCTCCAGACCATGCCGGTCTGTTCCTTGGAGTTGAATCCCAGCTTTGCGTAAAAGCCCGGGCGCCGGGTGCAGAGCCAGAAAAGTTCGACTTTCTTGAGTCGAGGATGATTGAGGATACGTTGGACGATTTCCATGCCGACGCCTTGCTTTTGGTAGGCTTTGTCGACGATCACATCCCAGATGGTGGCACGGTACACAAAATCCGTGAGCACGCGGCCGAATCCCACCAGTTGATCGCCGTCCCATGCGCAGAGTGCGACATGAGTATGGCGCAGCATTTCTTTCGCATCGTCGAGCGTCCGGTCCTTAGCCCAGGGCGCCTGATGGAATAGCCGAAGAAGCTGGGATGCTTCGAGTTCTTTCTTTTCTGAAAAGGTAACTGCAGACTTGAGGGTTGGAGGCATCTTGTACTAGATTATCTCTCAATCACAGGAAGCCATGCAGGCGGAGTGTACGAGGAAAACGATGTCAACGCAAGTCCGTAGCTGTCCCAAGTGTTCCCAACTCATGTGGCTCAAAGCTGATCAGTATGAGGTCCTCGACGCAGAGACGGTCCGCAGTAAATGTCCTCACTGCGGTGCAACCGTCCGGTTCAAACTCATTGCTGAAGGTTCAAATGCTGCCGGCCCAAAGATGGGCCACTGAGCTCACCGTCCACCGTGAACGGTGAATGTTGAACTGGAATAACCAGCCTGTCTTTCTTGTTTAGCATGAAACATTCTGTCTTACGCCTGAGGCCGCTACATCCCCCGTCCGGCCCCATCCAATTCTGGCTTATTGCCAGGAAGGATCTTGCGCAGGGCCGCACGGTATTCACCAAATCGCTTCTCGTCGATCCGCCCCACCTCGATTTCCTTATCCCGCTGCATTCGTTCCAGATGATCGAGTATGGCCAGCAGGGGCTGGACCGCCCCCAGTAGCTTCCCCGTCTCAAAGGATTCGAGGGATTCGATAAATGAGTCGTTCAGACTCTTATATGGAGTTCCTGCGCTTTGCATCCTGATGCGCGTCACAATGTCCTCATAGCCTTCAATCGCGTCAAGCGCGGGCTTCACGCCTGTCGGTACGGCCGACAAATGGACAATCGGGGGGAGCTTGGCCGCATAGGCCTTGAGCTGGGAGGTGAGGCCTCCGATCATATCGAGAATGTCGGCTGTCTGCATACCATTATCCTTATGAGTGCACTGTGCAGATGCGTTGGCAACGGCTTATCATGATTCCTTGCTGCTCTTGTGACGCGTCAACGCCTCCAGCGCGTGGGTTGCCTCCTCCATGTCGGAGGGAAATAGCCTGGTAAATTCCTGGACCTCGCCTGTCGACGGATGATGAAAACCCAAAGTCCTGGCATGGAGCATCACTCGTGGAATCTCCACATGGTTGATCGCGCAGACCTTTCGCCCGCCGTAGGTCAGGTCGCCGAGTATGGGATGCCCAAGTGAGGTGAGATGAACCCGCAGTTGGTGTGTGCGTCCTGTCCGTGGGTAGAGCAGGGCATGGGCTGCTAGTTTGCCATAACGATGCTCCACCTTGTACTCCGTCACAGATTCCTTAGGGCGTGTCGTACGAGCGGAAAACTTCTTGCGCTCTTTGGTATCCCGGCCAATGGCGAGTTCAATGAGGCCATGGCCTTTCTTCGGCACTCCCCAAATCAATGCTTCATAGACCCTGGTGATGGTGTGATGCTTGAACTGAGCCGCGAGCGCCCGATGCGCGTGATCCGTTTTGGCGATGACCATGACACCGGAGGTTTCCTTGTCCAGTCGATGAACGAGACCAGGTCGTTCCTTCCCCCCTATGGTTGAGACTGTGCCTCCTGACGTTTGGAAGTGATGGAGCAGCGCATTGACGAGTGTCCCGGTCCAGTTTCCCGGAGCGGGATGGACTACGATACCGGCCGGCTTGTTCAAAACCAGAAGGGTGTCATCTTCAAACAGGACTTCGAGCGGGATGGCTTCTCCCTTGAGCGCGAGCGGCTCAGGCTTCGGCACGTCCATCGTGATCTTGTCGCCGGGCTTGATCTTCTGACTGGCCTTTACCACCTGGTCGTTGATCCGAATGCGCCCCAGTTCGATGAGACGCTTCAGGGCGGAACGCGAGATGTCCCGTTCCCGGTTCACGAGAAAGACATCTAACCGCTTCGGGTGCTCCCCGGATGTAACCACGAATTCCGTAATCATGTGCGGCCCACGCTACTAAAGTGCTTCAGTCAAATGCAATCGCAGATTACTCGCCGTTTGTCCCCTTCAGGTGAGAATACTATGTTGGGAGTACACAGCTGCCCTCAAATCTGAGTAATGGAGATGCAAACCATTGCCAACTCGCCAGATTTTGGCCTTTCAATCCACACAACAGCCCGCATCATGAATCAGAAAAGACGATATGAGCAGGTGGTGATGAGACTTCAGTAGGAAAATAAGGAGAGCTGCCGGCTATGCGAGGGGCACCCTACGCTAGGCCGTCATTCATTATCCCTGGCCGAAGTTCTTGGCGGATCGACGAACTCAAGACAGGAGACAACGAGAGGATCGGTCGTCGCTAGGCGTGTCCGGCCTTACGGGCCCGTTCGGCGATCTTCTTGCGGAGGCGGGCTTTTTCAAGGCTGATTTCGGCTTCTCTGACTTCGGAGGGGAGACCGCCGGCTTTCAATCGTTGCTCGGCCTTTTCAACAGTGCCCTGAGCGCGCTCCACGTCGATATCTTCTGCCTTCTCAGCGATCTCAGCCATGATGGTGACTTTGGTAGGCGTCACTTCGGCATAGCCCCAGAGGACGGCCATATGGTGTGTCTGATCGCCAATGCGATAGCGGAGCTCGCCAATGCGTAAAGTCGACAGGAAATGGCAATGGCCAGGGAGCACACCGAACTCGCCTTCTGAACCAGGGGCAATCACTTCGTCTACCTGCTGGCTCAGCAGCTGTTTCTCCGGCGTCACGACTTCGAGTAATAGTTTCCCGGCCATCTTCTCTTCCTCTTCCCACTAACCAACGCGCAGTCGGCAGGGTTGATCTCGATTGCGCGCATTGACCGAACACAGTCTTTTCGTGCGCGGGCGGCGAGCAGGAGATCAACCCTGCCGATTCGTGCTTATACCTTCACTCCCATTTTTTCAGCCTTGGCAATCACTTCTTCGATCGGCCCGACCATGTAGAAGGCCTGTTCCGGGAGGTGGTCGTACTTGCCGTCGAGGATCTCCTTGAAGCTGCGGACGGTATCCTTGAGCTTCACATACTTGCCCGGCGCGCCAGTGAAGGCTTCGGCGACGTGGAAGGGCTGCGAGAGGAAACGCTGAATCTTCCGCGCCCGGGCCACGGCCATCTTGTCGTCTTCCGACAACTCGTCCATGCCGAGAATCGCGATAATGTCTTGCAGGTCCTTGTACCGCTGCAACACCGACTGGACGCCACGCGCCACTTTGTAGTGGTCTTCTCCGATGATCTGAGGGTCGAGAATGCGCGAGGTGGAGTCCAACGGATCGACGGCAGGATAAATCCCCAACTCCGCCAATTGCCGTGACAACACCGTGGTCGCGTCCAGGTGCGCGAAAGCGGTCGCCGGAGCCGGATCGGTTAAGTCATCGGCCGGCACGTAAATGGCCTGCACCGATGTGATGGATCCGCGCTTGGTCGAGGTAATACGTTCTTGCAACGCACCCATTTCGGTCGAAAGATTGGGTTGATAGCCGACGGCTGACGGCATACGGCCGAGCAAGGCGGACACTTCCGAACCGGCCTGGGTGAACCGGAAGATGTTGTCCACAAAGAGCAGCACGTCCTGATTCTCTTCGTCGCGGAAATATTCGGCGACTGTCAGCCCCGTGAGGCCGACCCGGAGGCGCGCCCCAGGCGGCTCATTCATCTGGCCATAGACCAATGCGGCCTTCGATTTGGTGAAATCGTCCGGATCGATGACCTTCGATTCCCGCATCTCATGCCAGAGATCGTTGCCTTCACGGGTCCGCTCGCCCACGCCCGCGAACACGGAAAATCCTCCGTGATGGAGCGCAATGTTATTGATGAGCTCCATGATGATGACGGTCTTGCCGACACCGGCACCGCCGAAGAGTCCGACCTTGCCGCCCTTGCTATACGGTTCAAGCAGATCGACGACTTTGATGCCGGTTTCGAGTACTTCCGTCTTGGTATCCTGATCCTCCAGTCTGGGAGCAGGCCGGTGAATCGGATAGGTCTTCTTGGTCTTCAGCGGACCCTTTTCATCAACCGGCTCGCCAAGCACGTTGATGAGACGACCGAGTGTTTCACGACCGACCGGCACGGAGATCGGGGCACCGGTGTCCAGGACGTCCATGCCGCGAGTGAGACCGTCGGTCGTGGACATGGCGATGCTGCGAATGCGGTTTTCGCCCAGATGTGAAGCCACTTCGAGGGTGATCCGAATGGCGGGCGTACCCGCCGCTTTCTTCTCTTCCTGCGTCACCTTGAGCGCGTTGTAAATATTCGGCAGCTGGCCGGGAGGAAACTCAATATCCACAACCGGACCGATGACTTGAATCACTTTCCCTGTACTCATAACGCTCCTTCTCTGTCGAGTTCTGAATTCTGAGTCATGAGTTCTGAGTTGAACGTTCCCGCGTCATTCTCACATCGCACTCAGCACTCAGAACTTCCAATCTACTTCAGCGCCTCTGCGCCACCGACGATATCCATCAGTTCTTTCGTGATGGCAGCCTGTCTGGTCTTGTTGTAATAGAGGGTGACTTTCTTGATGAGCTGCCCTGCATTGCGCGTGGCCCCATCCATGGCAGCCATGCGGGCTCCGTGCTCGGCGGCCGCCGATTCCAGAAGAATACGATAGGCCTGGATTTGAAAGTGCTTGGGCACCAGGGCATTCAACAAGTCGGCTTCATCCGGTTCGTAGAGATAGCTTCCCCCGGCCGACCCCTTCTGCTGCTCGGCGCCGAACTCGGTGGCGGCATCGACTGGAAAGAGCTTCTCGACGATCACGCGCTGCTGAATCGCCGACTTGAATTCGTTGTAGACGACATGGAGTTCGTCGAACGTGCCCTTCACGAAGTTGTCGGTCAAATCACCGCCGATGTCGATCGCGTGCTCGAAACTCAACTTATCGAAAACGCCGGTCCATTCTTGTCGTATGGGCCAGGTGCGACGGCGGAAATAGTCCCGGCCCTTACGGCCAACGATACTGAGATTAACCTTGAGCCCCTGCGCCTCGCATTGCCGAACGAACTCGGCGCTCTTCCGAACGATATTTCCATTGAACCCGCCGCAGAGTCCGCGATCGCTGGTGACGACGAGCACCTCGATCTTCTTTCCTTCTCGCTTCTGCAGGAGGGGATGGGCAGCGCGGTTGACGCGCTGGCTCAGATTACTCAGGATACCGCGCATCTTGTGAGCATAGGGGCGCGCGGCCAGAATACGGTCCTGCGACCGCTTGAGCTTCGCGGCAGCCACCATCTTCATGGCCTTGGTGATTTTCTGCGTATTTTTGAACGCCGCAATTTTACGGCGCAGACTTTGTAAACTCGGCATGGTCTAGGTTTCGATGCCGACGCTACTTGGCGCCGTATCCCATCTTCTGTTTAAAGGTCGCGAGGATTTCTTTCAGCCTGCCGCCGACCTTGTCATCGATCTTGCTGATGCTGGCGATTTCCTTTTTCAAGTCAGGATGGTGCTGCTGAACATAATGGAGCAAGTCCGCTTCGAACTGCTGCACCTTGTCGATCGGCACATCATCGAGGAAGCCGTTGACACCGGCGTAGATCGACACCACCTGATCGGCAACGGGCATCGGTTTGTATTGACCTTGTTTGAGCAACTCCACCATGCGGACGCCGCGCGCAAGCTGCATCTGGGTCGCCTTGTCGAGTTCGCTGCCGAACTGGGCGAAGGCCGCCATTTCACGGTATTGCGCGAGGTCCAGCCGCAGCGTACCGGCTACCTGCTTCATTGTCTTGATCTGAGCTGACCCGCCGACGCGGGAGACCGATAGACCGACATTGATCGCGGGACGAATACCGGAATAGAACAGATCGCTGCCGAGATAGATCTGACCGTCGGTGATCGAAATGACGTTGGTCGGGATGTAGGCCGAGACATCGCCGGCTTGAGTCTCAATGATAGGCAACGCGGTCATGCTTCCGCCGCCGAGCTTGTCGCTCAATTTTGCCGCTCGTTCCAGCAACCGAGAGTGAAGATAGAACACGTCGCCGGGATAGGCTTCGCGGCCTGGCGGCCTGCGGAGCAACAGCGATAACTCACGATAGGCCACGGCGTGTTTGGACAAATCATCATAGACAATCAACGCGTGCTTGCCGTTGTCGCGGAAGTATTCGCCGATGGCCGCGCCGGAGAATGGCGCCAAGAACTGCATGGGCGCAGGATCGCTGGCGCTGGCCGCCACGACCATGCTGTACTCCATGGCATGATTCTCTTCGAGGGTCTTCACCACGCGAGCGACGGTCGACCGCTTTTGGCCGATCGCGACGTAGATGCAAAATACGCCGAGGCCTTTTTGATTGATAATCGTATCGACCGCGATGGCGGTCTTGCCCGTCTGCCGATCGCCGATAATCAACTCGCGCTGTCCGCGACCGATGGGGATCATGGCGTCGATGGCCTTGATGCCGGTCTGCAACGGTTCCCGAACCGATTGACGGGTATTCACGCCGGGAGCGACCACTTCAATGCGCGAAGAAAGAGAGGACTTGATGGCTCCCTTGCCATCGATCGGCTGGCCGATGGCGTTGACGACTCGACCGACTAACGCTTCTCCCACCGGAATTTCCGCGATGCGGCCCGTGCGCTTGACAGGATCGCCTTCTTTAATCCCGACCACGTCACCCATCAAGACCGCCCCGACGTTGTCCTCTTCGAGGTTCAGCGCGATCCCGTAGAGTCCGCCGGGGAATTCGAGCATTTCACCGGCCATGGCCCCATCAAGACCGTAGATCTTGGCAATACCGTCTCCGACTTGGATGACGGAGCCGGTTTCCTTGACGTCGACTTGCTTGTCGAAGCCTTCAATTTTCTCTTTAATGATCGCGCTAATCTCATCTGCCTTAATCTGCATGGCTACTCCTTAGTCAACAGGCTCTGCATCGCTCGCAAGCGTCCCCGGACGGTACTGTCGACGACCGTGCTGCCGATATGAATTTGAACTCCGGCCAGATAGCTTGCGTCGGTTTGAAAGGTGATATCGACAGCCCGCTTGAGCGTCTCGCGAAGGCGGGCCTTGATCCGATCTTGCTCAGCATGTGAAAGCGGTGTCGCGGAGGACACGGTGACTTGCTGAGTACCCTTTGATTGATCCACCAGCTTCGCGAAGGCCTCTGCGATGTCCGGTAGAAATTTAACCCGGTTTTTCTTCACCAACTGGCGAATGAAGGCCCTCCCGACCGGAGGACACCGAAAGCGTCCGCCAAGTTCCGTCAACACGGCAATTTTGTCTTCGACACCGAAGGCAGGTGACGCAATCACATGGCGAAGCGACACCGAGTCCTTCATGGCCTGACCAAGCCCATTGAGGGTACCCCGAGTCGATTCGATGTTGGATTGATCGAGAAGCTCGAAGAGTGCTTGTGCGTAACGCCGCGCAACTGCTGTCTTAATCACTGTCGAGATCCGCTCACTCTATTTTGGACAAACTAGAAGCCTTCGTGCTACACACGAAAATGGGCGTGCAAAAATATCACTGGAGGATATGAACTGTCAATACAATGTATGGGGTCGCACCCTGTGAGACGGCAGGCCGCGCGGCACAGGATGGGTTAAGAGATCGAGGCCGTCGGGGTAGCGCTCAGACATTTTTTCGTGTGAGCCCGGTCCGCCCGCTCCACGACGCCATCATGCTTGGGCGAATGCGGAAGAAACGCAAGAAACCGAAGTCCCGGCTGTGTCGTAGCGCCCTGTCTTGGCTCTTCGTACCGTCGTACCGAGTGGCTCCTCCGAATCCCTCTCACTCGTGTGCCGCTCTCTCACGAGGACGGTCTATCTCGCGAGGCCCAGGCAGAGTCACTTCGCCTCCTCGGAGGCGCACCAGAACTCTCCAAACAGTATTGTCGATTACCTATCGATGTATAATGTTCAACATGCGCCTGAAGCTTGCTCTCGATAGGGAGACGTTCTGCACCAACATACGTAGAGGACGCGGGCTCCTGGTTCCCTCCTCTCGATTCATATCGGGTATATCCCTATGGCCTCTTCTACCTTTTCTCTCCAGGAGGTGCACAATGCAACGATCGTTTACTCCATATATCCTGATGCCCCTCTTGCTTCTTGGTATTTCAGTCTCTTCTGCTTCGGCATACCGGGAACACTTCACACCCGAGCAAAAAGCCCGGCTGGAAAAGATTCAGACCATTCTGGTGGAGGTGATGGCCCTCACAGATAAGGGTGATGCGGATTCCGGGTCTTTAACCGAGGTCGCCTCCCGACGCCTCGGTGAGGTGGGCTACACGGTGGCGCAGGATAGTGCCGCGCCCCACGACGTTGTGTTTCGAGTCAAATGTGAGCAGCGCAAGACATGGGAGGGAACCACGGCTGCGGGTGGAGATGCGGACCTCCCCGATGCACCCTCCCGTCTCTGGAAGGGACCAGCCTGCCAGCTCACCTATGTGCTGGGTGGAATGAAAATCAAGTGGCAAAAAGAAGTGCGGACAGAGTTTGAGGATGCCGTGGCTGCCGCCCACGCGGCACAGGCAGCTGAGCCCGGCGCCTTTGCGATCGCCAGGTTGAAAGAGGCGCTCGAAAAATACGAATTCCCTCTTCTCTTGGCGGCAGAATGGGGCCAACCGGACCGCCTACTCAAGATGCTGGATTCTGCAAGCACAACCCATGCACGGAAAATCAAAATCATTTCGCTCTTAGGCGAGATGCAGGCTGATGAAGCTCTGCCGAAGCTCAAGGAAGCGCTGAAAGACCGCGATCTTGCCAAACAGGCGCTTGTGGCCATGGGCAATCTCGGCAAGGATGGCATCCCCCTCCTCGTCGATATCATGAACTCTTCGCCGCAGCCGGAAATTCAAGCGGCAGCGGCGAACGGGCTGGGACAGATCGGAGGGATCCATGGCGACGCGTCCGTTGTGCTGCCGTTGCTGGCAAAGCTTCGGGATCCTAAAGCCGATTGGGCGGTCCTAACGGAAGTCGCGTGGGCCCTCGGAAAGATACCGGATAAACGGTCGATACAACCACTCTACGATATCGATAAGAAACTCCAAGCCATTCGTGATCCGGACAATGTGATCCTCAAGAAGCTCAAGGAAGCCGTATACTGGGCTATTAAACAATGCGATACCTGGGATCAGTACAGCTTGCGCGTAATTGACAATCTGCGATCTACCTCCTAGGCAGTCATCAAGGTGCGTGAGAGCATGCGTTCGATATGTTGAAAGAAGGGCGATCCGAACTAACACTCATGAGATCATCAACCCGTGTAACACGTATCGGTGGAGGAAGCGTTCGTCAGGCAATCGGGCTCGGACACTATAGGATGCTGTCGATTCTGTCAGCAGTGCCGGGGAAACGGTCGTGTGAAAAATCGAGCACGCCACGTGTCGCTTCTAAACGAGCAGTTCGTCAAGAGGACGGGGCTCTTCCCGGCGGGAAGAACCCCGTCTGTGCTGCCGGCACCGGAACAAATGAACCCTTCCTCCGCCGTTACTTGACGATGACCTCAACACGACGGTTCTTGGCGCGCCCCGCTGGCGTGTCGTTGCTGGCGACCGGATTACTGTCCCCGTGGCCTGCGGCCGATAAATTGCTACTCGCGCCGCCGTCCCTCAGCGCCTGCACGGCACTATTGGCACGCGCGTCTGAAAGCTCCTGATTGGAGGGGAACTTCTTCTTCAACGCACCTCTGATCGCCACGTTGTCGGTGTATCCCGCCACATGCACCTGCTTTTCCGGGAAGTCTTTGAGGACGCCGCCCACGCGCTTTAACGCATTGGCGCCGCCGGCCTTCAGCTGGTCTTGCCCCGAATCAAACAGCAGGCTGGAAGCCAGATTGATCGTGAGCATATCACCGGATTGTTTCACGGAAACCGTCCCCCTGGAGATTTCGGGTTGCAGAGCCTTGAGGAGATCCTTTTCAGCCTGGGCAAGGCTACCCTTGCTCTGATCCGGCTGGCCCCCTAGAGCTGCCAGACGAGCTTCGCACTCTTCCAATTGCTTTTGGAGATACGCGACCCGCTTTTGTAACGTACTGATGTCCCTATCCATCGGGGCATGCTGTGCCTCCAGCTCGGCGTTGCGTTCATTCGCAGCAGCCAACTGGCGATCCAGGTAACCAATCCGTTTTTGCAAATTGCTGATGTCACGATCGTCAACCAGCTGTTCGGAGGCGGCCATAGCAGTCGGCGCAGGCTTGGCAGGGCATGGCTGTTGCCAATATCCGTACCACCGGTCAATACACACGTCTTTCTGATGCACGAAGTACGGATCCCAGTCCGCACAGCCTGCAAGAGCGACCAAGCTTGTGGCTAGGACGGCGGTTTTGAATGTCGGCATGAGATGATCTCCTCTTCTAAATCGCGCGGGCCGTGTATTCTGTGAGATTCCCCACTCCCGCATGGTGGGACATCTCGTCGCGACGGCTGCGCTTAGTGGCGGCCTTTCAGAACGTCGCGGATCTCCATCAATAATTTCTCTTCGTTGGTGGGCCCGGCCGGCGGTGCTGGGGGCGCCTCTTTCTTGAACCGGTTGACCTGCTTGATCAACATGAATATGACGAATGCGATGATGATAAAGTCGAATGTGGCTTGGAGGAAAACCCCATAATTGATGGTGGGCGCTCCCGCAGCCTTGGCTGCCGTTAGCGAGGGTTGGGGTGTACCGGACAGATTGATGAACAGGCTGGAGAAATCCACTTTTCCCATCAGTAATCCCAGGGGAGGCATGAGCACGTCGCTGACGAGCGACGAAACGATCTTCCCGAAGGCACCTCCAATAATGACACCGATCGCCATATCAAGGACATTGCCCCGTATGGCAAAATCTCTAAATTCCTTGAGCATGAAATTGCCTCCTTCTAGAAGATAGCAATGAGCTGCAGTTCTCACAAATTCTTAAAGGGAGGGAGTGAGCAGGCGCACCTCGCGCTGGGGAAAGGGAATCTCGATTCCTTGCGCCCGGAATTGCTCAACGATGGCTTGATTTAACTCAGCCTGAGCCGTGACGAAATCCCGCACAGCGACCCACGGCGCAACCGTGATCGTTATGGCGGAGTCACCTAGGGCCGAGACGCCCACGAACGGTGCAGGTTCTTGCAGGAACCGAGGATGCCGGAACACCAAATCTCGCACGGAGGCCAGCGCCTCGTTGAGGTTCGTGGCATAGGCGACGCCAACCGCGATGTTGATCTGCAGTCTCCTTAACGTCCCAGCAATCCTTTCAGGAGATCCTGACCCTGCTGCTTCAAATCTTGCGGTTTCGTCGTGCCTTTGAGCAATCCACCGACCGTTTCTTCCACTTTCTTTTGCACCTGCTCGTGCACTTTCCCGGTCAAGCCCTTCATGTCGAGCCCGTATGACGGCGCTTCGGCGGTCCCGGTGATGATCAGCGGGAGACTCAATCGGCCTTCTTTCATTGCGAGCTTGGCGACAGGCGAAGCACCGGCAATCTTACGACTCAAGTCCTGTGACAGGTTGAGGTTCACGGTCAAGTTCAGCTTCTGATCAAACCCGATGGTGCCTCCCCCCGTCGCCTGGAAATCGTGGCTGTCCATCAAGAGGCGCTGGACGTTGACAATCCCTTGCTTGATCGCTAGATCCGTCTCGATCGTTGAAAACACCGTCGCGTTTGCATTGTCGAGCGAGATGCCGGCGACTTTAAGGATTAAGATGGCTTCCTGGAGGAGGTTCACGCCCTCGATCTTTCCATCTTTCACGGCGACATGGCTGGTCCCTTCCAGAGCCTTGGTGAGATCCGGCATGGAAAATCCACGGCCTTGTAGCACAAGGTCAGCTTCCGCTGTCCCGTTGATCGACACGTGCGTCGCCGCGACGGCATCAAGGGCAGGACCGAGCTGCAAGCCTTGAATCGTCACCGCGCTGGTGAATGGCGGGGTGTCGGAGCCGGTGATCAGCGTGCCCTGTCCCTTTACCTGCCCGTCAAACAGTTGGAATGAAAGGGCATTCAATCTGGTCTCTTGGCCCTTCACTTCCGCAGCGATCTGGAGATTCTTGATGTCGACCGGTTTATGAAGCGGGAGCGTCATCGGCAAATTCGCCGTATTGATCACCGGCGAGCTGATGTTCACAGTGGCGTTTTGGCCGATGGTCCTGCCCGTGATGGTGAACTCGGTTTTCCCAAAATCAAGCTGGAGATTGATCACATCGATATCGATGGTTTCTTTCAGTGGACCAAAGGTGCCATCGAGCGTCACCGGCAGATTGAACGGTTGGACAAGAGTACTAAAATGCAGGCGCGGGGTTTGGCCGAGCCGAACCGATTGAAGGAGCAACGCCATATCCTGCAGGACATACTCGGTCGGCTGGGCGGCCGTCAGATCACGGTAGGTCAGTTGTCCGCCTGCGATGGAGACGTGGTCCACTGCCAGCAGCGCCAAAATCTTGAGCGGGCCTTCCGTCGATGGAATCGGCGCGCGCGACGGAGTTGTCGGCACCGGCACACCTGTCCGGCCGATCGTCGAGACGTTCAGCACGCCGTTCTTATTCTTGATGACCGTGATGACAGGGTCACGAAGCGTGATTTCCTCCACCTCGACTTTTCCACTGAGCAACGGCATGAGTTTGACGCCGACGTCCAACGACGTGAGAGAGGTGAAGGGGCTTGAGCCGAAAGCCGGGTCGTCCAGTACGGCGAATCCTGCCACCCGGGCACCGATCCGCGGCCAGAGAGTCAGGCGGATGTCCTGCAGCTGTACCTTGCGATTGAGCGCGTCTTCGATGAGCGGTTTGTATTGGTCTTGATACTTGTTGAGGTCTATCAGGAAGGGGAGTGAAAGGATGAGGACCACGACCGAGACAACTACGACGAGCAAGCCCATCATAATTTTCATCGCGGTACCTCACGCCGTGAGCGGGGAGTATATAGGGGCTGGTCCGTAAGAATCAACCTGAAGGAACGAACTCAGAACCGGTGGGATATCGATTGGGTAAATTCTGATGTGGCTGACGATCCTACCCCCCTCGCTTCGCGCCTTACCGGCAGGAGAAGTGGTAGTACTCGATCGGGCTGGGAGGAGCGGTCAAGGCGATGCTGACAGTTTCAGGGTCGTAGCCAACCTCTTCCAGGTCTTTGGCGGCACGCATGAGTTCTTCCTCGGTCAGATACGCGACAGTGTCGGGAATCCCCTGCCGCTTCAGAGAGCGCAGCATCCCATTCAATGTCTCGCGCTCTTCCGGCGGCATGTTCTTCCCCAGCGGGAAATCGAGCACGCGACGATAGGGACTTTCGCAGGTTTCGTTCAGGGCCTTGATGGTTTTGAGCGCGAGCCGATCCTGCTCCCATGCTTGGAGCTTCGGCCCAGCGGAGGGGTGCGTCGCCAATAGATCCATGAGCGTAATGACGTTGGTGTTCAACGACCGGCCCACGAATTCGCGTTGCGGCTCAAGGGTTACCTGCCCGATCCCCAAATGTTTTGCCACGGCTTCGACTAGGGCGAAATTGATCATGAAGCTGTATTGGCCTCCGAATTGACCATAGCAGGGCTTCTCCGGATCGTTCAGAACATTCATGTCCGCAGTCCCGGCATCGAAGGTGCTGAACCCGATCGCGTCCGGCGCTAAGAGGCGCTTGGCCTCTTTCAGGGTCGCAAACGCCCCCAGATTGACGGGCACCAAAACTTGGTCGTCGATGGGCTTGAGAAACTCCATAATGGTCTTCCGGTAGGGTATATCCTTCCATTCGGCCTTTCGGTACTCTTTTTCCCAGACGAGATCATCAAGGAACGACGGGAACGTTTTCAGCACGTCGAGGTCCTTCGCCTCAAACGCCCGCATGAAGGTCGCCCAATCTTGAAGCTTGGCGTGAAGTGATTCACTGAGGTTGGGACGGAGATACTCTTCTTCAACGTCGCCTGCATTCTTCGCCATCAGCTTGGTCGGCAGGTCATTCCACAGTTCGTTGCAGATAATCCGATCGACGGTCCCATCGGCCACTCCTGCCAGGTGCTCAACCGAGCCGCAATGGATTTCAACGCGATCCCGATGCACCGCGAGGTCAGGATGGGCCAACGCTCCGTCCAACATCGGCTGTTCCCAATCGACCAAGAGGTATCGAACGCGAGGATACACCATACCTTGCTTGTCGAGTGTCTTGAGATGGCTGAGAAAGCATGCGGCGAGGTTGCCGTTGCCCGGCCCGAGTTCCAGGATCGTGAGAGATGGATTCGACGTGTTCTGGCCTGACGTCTGACGCCCAACGTCTGACGGTTTTTCACGCTTCACGACTTGTTCATAATAGTCTGCTGCAAGCGCATGGGCGAGCCGGTAGTCGGCTGAGGCGAATGTCTGATAATACGCGCGCAGCTTGTCCCCTCGCAGCCCATAGAAAAGCTGGTTGAGATGGGCCTGCCATTGATCGAGCGGCTTGTAGTCCCCGATCAGCTGGGGAAGAGCATCAGCATCTTGCAACATACGTCAATCCTGTTCGTCATGAATGAGACACCCCTCGACTGGGCTCGGAACCGTGAACCCGTTGAGCTGTGATACGTGGGCAGAATCCTAGCAGATGGGCGGAAAGAGCCGCAATGGCCGAACTGAGAGCACTCAGCCAACCGCTCCCCTCTTCCTTGACAGACTCCGTAGGACAAGCGTACCAAACAGGATATGGCGAGCACGGCGAGGCGAGGGGCTGTCGGCACGGTCATGGTAGCGGCAGTCATGGCTCTATCAACTCAACCGGCCAGCTGGGCCGATGAACTGCCTCTCACAAAAAACCTGCCCATCCCTGAGTTTCAAAATCGCGCCCAGGACGCCAAACCCTACAATTTCGACGCCCCGCCGGAAGGCATGTTTCGCTCGATCACCATGGCGGAGGATTTCGAAGAAGAACTCGGCTTCCATAGGACCCACGAAATCGTGCCGGTCAAGCCGACCGAGCAATTTGCTTCGAACACGCCGGCTATTTTCATCGTCTTTTCACTCCATCAGCACTATCAGGCTTTCAAGGTCTTCGGTCGCTGTATGCCGGACCAGGTGTCTGATGTCGCGCCCGGGACGATCGTCAGCGAAGATGCCGTGCACATGGCCTTGGAGGACGAGAGCGGCTATCTCAAACTATCGTCTCCGCAAGGAGGGTGGAAGCCAGGCCGTTACAAAGTTGAAATTCACGCCGGCGAGCAAGTCAACGAAATGAGTCTGATGGGCACGATGCGTTTCACAGTTGAGGCGTCGCAGGTGAAGAGGTATGGACGAACGGCGCCTCCGCTCGAAAGATAACCCCCGGGGGACTAGTTTCGTATCGAACGATCCGCCGTTCCTGCACGCCGAACGACGGGTGATGCTTCGATGAGCCAACGTGGTCGGAGGCAGACAGGCCGCCTTCTTTTAGAACTTCCCGCGTGTCACTTGTCTCGCGTCACCCGTCGCATCTCTCGTTTGACGCTCTCTCGACCATCCGCTAGAATGCGTGCGTGAATAGACCCCTCACAGGCCGCTGCTGGAGCTTTCACGCATCATGACACCGCCGTCCAGCCCCTGGGCCTCTGTCATCGTCCCCATCAAGGACGAACGAGAAAACCTGTCACCTCTTCTTACGAGCTTGTTAAAAGTATTGGACTCACACGAGACGTCACGATCTCGCCCCTATGAGATTCTCTTCGTCGATGACGGCAGTAGCGATGGCAGTAGCGAAGAACTGGACCGCCTGGCTGCGCAGCATTCTCCCCTGCGGGTGTTGCACTTCGACCGAAATTACGGCAAGACCTGCGCGCTCGATGCGGGCTTCAGACAATCTTCCGGCGAAATCATCATACAAATCGACGGCGACCTTCAACAGGACAGCGAAGACATTTTGAAACTCCTCCCCTACACCGCCACTTACGATCTCGTCTGCGGGTGGAGGCAGCAGCGGCAGGATGGCCTGGTGAAGAAACTGTCTTCCTTGATCGCCAACCGTGTGCGGAACCTCCTCACCCACGACGGCGTCCACGATACGGGGTGCCCGCTCAAGATATTCCGACGGCCCGTGCTGGAACGTATCCGCCTTTTCGAGGGCATGCATCGCTTCTTTCCCGCGCTCGCGCTGATGCATGGATTCACCGTCACCGAAGTGCCGGTCCGGCATTACCCGCGCATTCACGGCCTGTCGAAATACGGCATGGGCAATCGGCTGTTCACGTCCCTCTATGATCTGGTTGCCGTACGGTGGATGCAGAACCGAGTGTTGCGGTACAAATTCCGTGACGAGTGACAGAATTCGTGCGGGGTGATGCGTGGCTGAAAGAACTAGAAGCACACAGAAAGACCCAGATGTTCGGGATAAGACTATGGACGTGACGACACAAGTCTCTTCGCTTACGACACGGTTCCCCAAAGAAGATCACTACGGTTTGACATCGCAGATTCGGCGCTTCTCCATTTCCATTCCGAGCAGGATCGCGGACGGCGCGGCAAGACAGTCAACGAAAGAATGTATTCAGTTTCTTCACAGGACACCAGGTTCCGTCGCGGAATTAGAGACGCCGCTTCTTTCGGCTGTGCGCATGGGGTTCATTTTCGGTGACAGCGGCGTGCGCCATAGTATTGAGGAAGATAGGACGCTGTTCCTTGGTCGGCTCCGTTCTTTGAAAAAGAAACTCGTCACCTGTCACCCGTCACTCATCACGGCTGTGTCATGACCACCGAAACTATCTGGATCGGCATCGGCTTCCTCGGCCAAGGGCTCTTTTTCGGCCGCTGGGTGGTTCAGTGGATCGCGTCAGAACGGAACGCCGAAAGCCGCGTCCCCGTCGCCTTTTGGTATATGAGCCTGATCGGCGGGCTCATCACGCTCGCTTACGCCATCTACCGGAAAGACCCGGTTTTCATTTCTGGACAAAGCATCGGCGCGTTCGTCTATCTTCGCAATCTGATACTCATCCGCCGAGCCGACCAGGCCAAGAGTCCGGCTCACCCACCGTCCTAGCAGGCATGATCGTCCAACAAGCCAGATGTTCCTTCACGCGCAACGTCACTTACAGGTAGGAACATCACGTGACCATTGATCGCACACCAAACCAGCCAATGATGCTGCTCGTCCTCCTGGCTCTGTCGGGCTTGCTCTTCTTCCTGGGCCTTGGCGATATGGGGCTCACCGATCGCGACGAAGGACGGAATGCGGAAGCCGGCCGCGAGATGTTCGCATCAGGAGACCTCCTCACTCCGACGTTCAATGGAGAGCTGCGCGTGGCCAAGCCGGTCTTCGTGTACTGGCTGATGACCATGTCCTATCATGTCTTTGGCGTGAGCGAATTCGCCGCGCGCGTTCCATCCGCCTTGTTCGGAGTCGCCTTGATCGTCATGCAATATCTCTTTCTCTTCCGACTGCGCGGCCAGACCGTCGGACTTTTCGGCGCCCTTATGCTGCTGTTGAACGTCGAGATGCTCGCGCTGGGGCGCATGGCCATCACCGATAGTGTTTTGATCTTCTTCACCACGTTCTCCCTCTATGGATTTTGGCTGGGCCTCCATGGAACGGGCGCTGGACGTCATTGGATCTGGGGTTTCTACATCGGCATGGCCCTCGCGACACTGACGAAAGGGCCGGTCGGGCTTGCGGTCCCACTCACGACGGCTCTCCTTTATCTGACTGCGACGCGGCGCTGGGCTGTCTTTTGGCAGCGAGGTTTTCCCATCGCCGGCACTGGGCTGCTGCTCCTCCTCGCCGGTCCCTGGTACGCCGCTATGTTTCTCGTGCATGGGGATGCCTACGCCTCCCAAGCAAAGGTCCACACGGTGGGGCGATTCCTCAGTCCAATGGAGGGGCATGGAGGAGGGCTGTGGTTTTATCTTCCGGTCCTGCTTCTTGGCTTCTTTCCCTGGAGCGGGTTGCTTCCTATCGCGCTGTATCGGGCCTACAAAAGCTGGCGGGACTCGCGTCAGACAGCAAGCGTCAAACCTGACTCGCTTGACACACGGGACGCATCACCATCAAACAGCGAGTTGGAATGGTTCGCGGCCCTATGGATTGTAGGGGTGTTCGTGTTCTTCACCCTGTCGTCCACCCGCCTGCCTCACTATATCGGACCGCTGTTTCCCGCAGCCGCGTTGCTGACCGCGTCGTATTGGTCACAATCTCTGAAGGACCCGTTGACGAAAGGGATTCGAGGCTCGATTCACGCCATGATGGGATTGGGATATCTCCTGGCTCTAGGGTTCGCCAGTTTGCCGACACTCTACGAGAAATTCTCCGGCAAGTTGGTCAAAGAATTTCCCTTGGCCGTACAATTTCCCTTGGCCGTACAATTCGGTCTCGGCATCGGCCTCTATGTTTATGTTGCGGCGGCGGTGCTCTTGATCGGCATGGGGCTGGTGGGCTATTTCGGGCTCAATGAAGAGCGGCGAGGGGCGGCCTTTGGAGCCGCGGGAGGAGCGTTGGCGAGCGTGGCCCTGCTCGCTATCCTCACCGTCATACCCGTCATCAATCGATATGCCATCGCACCTCCACAGGAATTGGCGTATGCGGCGGGATTGAATCTCAGTCCGACAGATCAATTCATCGCGTACGGCACAACGAGACCTTCCATGGCGTTCTACGCAAGACGGAAAGTGGTCTTCATCCCGTCCGGAGAAGTCGATCGGTTGCGAACCGCCTTGACGCACCAAGGCCGTACGATGATCCTCCTGCCGGAAGCGGTTCAGGATTCATTGCCGAAAGAAGCGGCAACGTTTCAGACGATCCTTAAGCGATACGGCTACATCCTCTTAGCCAGCCAACCGATGGTCACGATCCCGGAAGATGCGATACCTCCGCCCGCCACGCCTCCGAAGATCTTCGGACACTAAACATCAGTGATGGATGATCATTGGCGCGATGGGCAGGACGAGCGCGAAACGCGCGACTGACAAGACTCGATGAACCGGTTAGGATTGGCTGGCTTACACCGACTCCCATCGCGCCTATTTCGCCGTTACCGGAACGGCAAGACTCCCCGCCCATTGTAGAGAATCAGCAGGGCGAGCAGCACTCCTCCAAGCAGGACGCTTTCCCTCATGGTCAGCCATGGACGGGAATCCTGTCTCTGCTCTTCCGACGCGACGGTGCCGTTGAACCAAGAGGCCAGACAGGCGAACCCGACTGACGCAAGCACAAGAGGTGACGTTGTCATGGCCGCAAGGCCGTAGGCAATGAGCGCCAACGAGATGTTCGCCTGCCAGTCCTTGCCCGATTGTTCTTGGCCGAGCCACTTGGTCCGGCGAAGCCACAAACCACTCACCGCTGCCACCACGCCGAGTCCTACCAAGAGCGAACCAGCAATCCCCTCATCCATCCGATGCGACAAGGTCCAGAGCAGGGCGAAAACCGCACAGGCTCCGACGGCCGCATGCCACAGTCCGGCCTGAAGCGAGGTACGCCATTGTTTCAATGGCGCCGAAGCGATCGAGCCGCTGAGCACACCCAACACGGCCCCTCCCAATACATCGGTTGGAAAATGCGACCCACGGAGGACGCGGCTGAGTGCAACAAAAGCCGCAATACTCACACACAGCGGACCGAACGCAGGAAATCGTTTCGCCAGCACCGTCGCGACAGCAAAGCTGGCCGTAGCATGTCCAGAGGGGAAAGAGTCCAGCCCAGATGCCCAGGAAGGGGCAAACTGCCACTCTCCGGAATGGACAAATTTGGGGCGAGGTCTTCCGATCAGGTGTTTGAGCCCATTCGACAACAACGCCGCAATCCCATGAGCGAGCAGCGTCTCGATCCCCGCCGTTTTAACGGTCGGCTTCGAGAAGAGCCATCCAACCGACAGGATTACGACACTAACGGCAAGCAGGTGCGACCCTTCACCGATCCAGTCTCCTGCATTGCTGGTGAACGCCATCCAGGGAAGGATGAGCTGATCCCAAGGGAGATGGATCGTGACCGATCGCACATAGCGGGTGATCGGAAGATCGACCTGGGCTACCCCCACGAAGGCGATCGCCAGCGCGACACAGGAACAACACAGCGCAGTGACGGGTGATGCGTCCTTCGACTGGACTCGGGGTGGTGAGCCCGTCGAACCGTGATGCGTAACAAGGGTCCCTGGATCCTCGTAATTGGTCACCAATCACTCATCACAGACACCGCCTTAAGGGATCCAATCGGCCAGAAAGACGTTGAATTCACCCGGCTCTTTCGCATTTCGATCCGACACCCACACCAGGCGTGCGCCGTCCGGCGAGAACATGGGGAAACTATTGAAACGTCCTTCCAACGTCAGACGTTCCAACCCTGTCCCATCGTCACCCACCAGATACAAATGGAAGCTCGGCCGCCCTCCTTCTCCTCTCGTTTCTACGTTCGACGAAAAAATGATGTGCTTACCGTCGGGGTGAAAGAACGGGGAAAAATTCGATGTCCCGTTCGACGTGACCTGCTTCTTGTCCGATCCATCGGCGTTCATGACAAAGATTTCGAGCTGTCCGGGTTCGACCAACCGCTGTGCCAATAATTCCTTATAGCGGGCAATTTCAACGGGATCGGTCGGATGCGACGCGCGGTACACAATCCGCCTGCTGTCGGGTGAGAAAAATGCACCGCCATCGTAGCCCACATCGTCGGTCAGCCGCCTGACCTTTGTGCCATCGAGATTCATGGCGTAGAGATCGAGATCCCCGTCTTTCACCGAGGTCCACACAATAGTTTTCCCGTCCGGCGACACGGTCGCCTCGGCGTCATAGCCGGGCGTCGACGTCAGCCGCTGCATTTCCTGTCCATCAATACGCACAGCATAGAGATCATAGTCATCAAGCGCCCACCGATAGGCGCCGTCCCGCTTCGGCTTCGGGGGACAATTCGGCCCTGCGGCATGCGTCGACGAGTACAGCACGCGGCGATCGCCGGGGAAGAAGTAGCCGCACGTAGTGGCGCCCATGCCGGTACTCACTACGCGCACCGTGTCGCTTTCCAGATCCATCACATACATCTGATAACACCCCAGCCCGGTGCCGGCCGGTTTGAGCGTGGCCGCATATGAATCCTTCATCCAATTATTCGTCGATTGGAAAATCAGCTTGTCGCCGCTGAATGAAAAATAGGCCTCGGCATTCTGGCGGCCGAAGGTCAGCTGACGAATGTTGGCGAGATGACGCTCGGCGGAACTCGCCGCGGCGACCCGAGCCGGATCCTTCGGCTGATCTCCGGCCAGCGCGAATGCGGGTAGGCACACTACCACACACAGACTCTGCACCAGGCTCCTCATGGCCTTACCGATTCCCATCAATCCGTACCTCCTTCATATCCTGTGAATGCTGCCAGAGTTCACGCTTCGCCACGACCCCTGCGTGGAAAATCACGTAACTCTGCCAGCCATAGTAAAACAGGAACCGTGAGACGTTCGCAATCGCGTGGGGCGTCACGCCATAGAGGACTGTGATGACGCTCCCGTGCACGTTTGCTCTGTGACAGGAGAACAGCACTGCCATCGCCGGCCCCTCCTGCGTCTGACCATCGATCTGAAAGCCCGCACTCTCCAATGTAACCAGGTCGCCGCAGGACTCCTTCACGATGGACTGGACTGCCCGTTGTTGATCCGCTCCTGCCAGCACCAGCAGCGATCCACGAGGCGGAAGCATCGCATCCTCCACAGATACCACTCTGGTTTTCTGGGATTCCGGCAGCCGTGATTCCTGATCGGCAATACGAGCCACAACCTGCTGCAACGGAGACGCAGGGTCAGAAAACGCCCGTACCACGGTTCTGCGCAGATCGGTCACATAGCTATTCAACATCGGCGGCAACTGGGCCCGCGCGAATCGGCGGAAGGCCATCAAGTCTGGATCGAGCTCTACTTGTAGCGGCTGGTGGGCAAGCACGAACTCGGCTACATCTTCCGACGACAGGCTGATTGCCATCCATCTGGTTTCCGTCGCATCTTTCATCACGATTCTGATGGGGATCGCCATCCGAAACGGGTTGCCAGTCTGTCGAAGACGAACCGTCAACTGCCAGGCGTCTCGGCCATCCTCTCCCGCCACTCGACGGGCGCTGATATCCCCCAACGACAATGTCGGCGCACCGGGCCGTTCGACCCATTGCTCAAAAAACCACCGCAAATCCTGGTTACTTTCGTGCGAAAAGACGGCCTCGATAGCCTCCCAATCTGCGGGACGATTGCGATACTGGCTCACGAATGTCTTCAGCCCGCGCCAAAATGAATCGTCCCCTATCTCCCGGCGCAGCTGGTGAAACACGAGCGCCGATTTCTGGTAGCCGATGGCGTTGTCTCTTTCATCGATCTTCCTCAGAAATCTCGCCACTGGATAATCCTGCTCCGGTGTCACATAAACACTATAACTCTGCATCATCAATCGCCGCTGCTCGAGCGCTTGCCGATCATCCTGAACCAACTCGTGCCAATAGTAATTCGTCAAGTAGGTCGTCAGTCCTTCGACCCAGTTGCCGTGACCGGCTCGATTGAATACCGAGTTGCCGATCCATGAATGCACGATCTCGTGACCGAGCGCATAGGGTTGTACATAGTGCCGTTTGATGCTGCCGCTGCCGAGCAGCGTAAACGACGGCATGCCGAGCCCGCTGGCGAAGAAATTTTCCACGACTGCAAACTTTTCAAACGGATAGTCGCCCAAAATTGAGACGTACGCATCGAGATACTTCGACGTGGCGTCGAGATACTCATCCGCCAGACCGGCATTGTCGGGAAAGAAATACGTTGCCAGCTCGACCCGCTTCCCATCTTGGCCCTTCCATTCGCGCGACTTGGTCACAAACTTGTTGGCCACGAGGGTGAGCGCTTCAGACCGGTCCGGGACAACCCACGTCGATGAGGCATTTCCACTGCTCGTCGCCTCCTCCTTTTTCCGCCCTTGTGTCACGACAGTCCAATCTTGCGGAACCCGGACCGTCACTCGGTAGGCGCTGAGAGATCCTTCGACATCCGGATACCACTGGCTCTCGCCGCTCAAGTACATGCCTTCAGGTCCGATATGTCCGGCGGTCTCACTGGGTGTCACGAACCTCAGACGTCGCGGTTCCTTTGGCGGGTCGTTGATCACCCCGCGATAGCTCCAAACCAAAGACGCACGCCCCTCATGATCAGCTGGAAGCGTGACGACAATGTGTTGTATCGATGGGTGTGAGAGCTGCTCGCTTGTGAATGAGAGAACCTGGTCCGGCCGCGCCTGTTGGTCTTGGATCGATGGGGATCGCAGCACAATGGATTCAACGCGTAGCGTGGGTGCGAGCGTGAACGCAACTGACGTTGCTCGGCGATGAATCTCAAGCTCAACCTGATCCCGCGCCACCAACTCATGGGTGGTAGGAATCAGCTCGACGGCTAGGTCATGATTAATGATGGCGGCAGGATCACGGGCGGACAGAGCGGCAGCGTCACACTCTGGAGTGACACCGGCACAGAGGAGGACGATGAGGCCGGATTGAATGAAGGGCTTCCCGATGACCATCGGGAGATTTTTAGCACTCGCGGCAGACGAGCACAAGCTGGATCGCGGTCAAGAGTCGTTCAAGGTCGATTGGCTTCACCAGGACCTCCTGTGGACCCAAGGCCCAGGCATCTTCAAGCAACTCCTCATTGTGGCTCCCGGTCATGATGATGATGCCCCCCGGATAGTCCTTCTCACGCAGGGTTTGCAGGACGTCAATGCCCGACAAGCCAGGCATGATCATATCGAGCAGGACCACGTCTGGCGGCACATCTTCCACCATTCGAAGCGCAGAGTGTCCGTCCTTGACGCCAAGCGCGCGGTAGCCTCGCAGGCTCAAGAACTGGACGAGCAGATCGCATACAAGGGGATCGTCGTCAATGACCAAGACCGATTCATCCATCTGCTGGATCGCATGCCCGTTGCTGGGTGTGACCGAGCCCGCGCTCAGTTGCGTCGGGAGCTGCGAGACCCGATTGACGGCTTCGACCAGGATGTCCAACGACAGACCCTTGCGGATAAAGTCGGTGACACGCAGGGCCCGTGCTTGGTTCTCCTGCATTTCAGTAGCTCCCCCACCTAGAATAATCACCGGTGCATGGGGATCCATCGCGCGAATCTCTTTCAAGACGGTTAATCCATCCATCTCCGGCATTCGTAGATCCAAGAGGGTGACTCGGGGGATATGCTTACGGAACAGGTTGAGGCCTTCTCGCCCACTCGTGGCCGAAATGACCTGGTACCCGTGTCGCGTGAACACGTTCTGCAACAAATCGCAGTTCATTTGATCGTCGTCGACGATCAAGATCTTAATCATCGCCTTTCATCCTCTTCAGCTCACTCTTCGGCTCACGTGCGGCCCACCGCGCTATCATTCATGATGATGAAAAAAGAATAGCACGGGCCCGGGAAGATGAGAAGAAAATGCGGGGTTATGAACAGGCGGTCGGTTGTCCAAACAAGGCCGCGACAAATGCTTCGGGATTGAAGTCCTGAAGATCCTCAACCCCCTCACCCACACCGACAAGTCGAACGGGAATCTTGAGCTCCTCGGCAATTGCGACGACAATGCCGCCTCGCGCGGTCCCATCTAGCTTCGTCAAAACCAGTCCGGTGACGTCCACCGCCGCCTGAAACTGACGGGCTTGAGCCAGCGCGTTTTGTCCGACCGTGGCGTCCAACACCAAGAGCACCTCGTGCGGCGCGCCCGGCAATTCGTGGCCAATGACGCGTTTCATCTTACGGAGTTCATCCATGAGGTTGGACTTGGTATGCAGACGACCGGCCGTGTCGATCAGCACCACATCGACCGCGCGCGCTTTGGCCGCCACAATCCCGTCGAACGCTACCGCCGCCGGATCGGCGCCGTGACGCTGGCGAATGACATCGACCCCGACCCGATCAGCCCAGACTTGCAGTTGATCGATCGCCGCGGCACGAAACGTGTCGCCGGCGACGAGCAAGGGTTGCCGCCCTACCTGCACCAGCCGCTGCGCCATCTTGGCAATCGTGGTGGTTTTTCCAACCCCGTTCACTCCGACGACCAGGATTACGAAAGGCTTGGAGCCCTTGTCGATCAGTTGTTCGAGCGAAGGACCGGATACCTGCGTCAGCACGCCGTAGAGGGTGTGGCTCAGCACATTCTGGAGCCCTTCCGGTGCCGCCGCATCTTTGCCGCGCGGTTGCTCGTTGACTTGCTGCATCAGCCGACCAACGACACGGGCCCCCAGATCGGCGCTGAGCAGCGCCGCCTCCAGCTCTTCGAGAAGAGCCGGATCTGGTGTGCCCAGAAATCGATCGAGTGACTGCCGGACTACGCTACGGGTCCTGCTGAGCCCTTCACTCAACCGCTGGAACCATCCCATCGTCAACGACTCCTCTTTCTCTGCTCCGCGCCGCGAGTCACAAGGCGAGGCACAGGGCCAATCGTTCGTAGGATGGCCCGTTCGCGCCGATGCATGCGAGCCGCTTCCTTCTTGTTTCGCTCATGATCATATCCGCACAAATGAAGCACGCCATGGACCAACAGCATGGCCAGTTCATCATCCAACGATCGTCCAGCTTCTCTTGCCTGACGAAGAGCCGTCGGGACTGAAATAACCACATCGCCCAACAACGTCGGACAGGGATTGTCTGATTCCCGCATGGGGAAAGCCAGCACGTCGGTCGATCGATCGATCTTTCGATACACATGATTAAGGTGGCGCATGCGGCGATCGCCGATCAGTTCAATGCTCAATTCCGACGCCGACTCGCTCACTGCCGAAAGTACCTGCTCCGCAAGGCGTACAACCCGATCCAGCCTAAAGTGTGTCCCTCTCAGGCGAACCCGAACATACAGAGCCATCTAGTGAGACTGGCCCAGAGGACCTTTGGAAGGCAATACATTCTTCGGAAGCGTGTGCGTTGGAGATTGTGCAGTAGCTGTAGATGCCTGAGATCGGTGGTTCTTCGATTCCGACCTGGGCATTGTCTGATGGCGATCGTACGCCTTGATGATGTCCTGAACCAGCCGGTGACGAACGACGTCGGTTTCATCGAGGTAGATGAACTCGATGCCGTTGATATCACGCAGAATCTCTTTCACTTCAATGAGGCCCGACACCCGATCGTTCGGCAAATCCACTTGCGTAATATCGCCGGTGACCACCACTTTCGAATGAAACCCCAGCCGAGTGAGAAACATTTTCATCTGCTCCGCCGTTGCGTTCTGCGCTTCATCCAGAATGACGAATGAATCGTTCAGCGTTCTCCCGCGCATAAACGCAAGCGGCGCGATTTCAATATCGCCTCGCTCGATCAGGCGGTTCGCCCGCTCCATATCCATCATGTCGAACAACGCATCGTAGAGCGGCCTCAGATAGGGATTCACCTTCTCATACATATCGCCTGGCAAGAAGCCAAGCTTCTCCCCGGCCTCGACCGCCGGGCGTGCAAGAATGATCCGGCTCACCTCTTTCTTCATCAAGGCACTCACCGCCATAGCCATGGCAAGATAGGTCTTCCCTGTCCCGGCGGGTCCGATGGCGATCACGATGTCGTGCTGCTCAATCGCTTCAATGTAGGTTTTTTGTGTGGGTGATTTGGGTCCGACGAACCGTTTCTTCGTGACAATCGTCGCCGCGTTGCCAAGCACGTCCTTGAGCGAGGCCTCAGGACTTTGGCGCAACGCGCTGAGCGCGTGGGTCACGTCTTCGGCTTGAAGCGCGATGCCTTCATTCGTCAGAGAAGCGAGTTCGAGGAGAATACGTTCTGCTTGACGGACAGCCTCAGGAAGGCCATCCAGGGTGAGTTCCTCTCCACGCGCCGACAGCCTCACACCCAATTCATCTTCAATCAGCTTGAGATGCCGGTCGTGGTGACCGAACAGGGCGGCAGTATTGGTGCCTTCTCGTAATTTGAGTTTACGCACGAGCGCGGGGTGGTCTCCCTCCTACGTCACGATGTGACTTGATTGTAGCAGACAAGAAAAAGAGGAGACAAGCGGAAGCGGAGTATTTGGAAGAGGCCGTCAGGCTCCAGCAGGCTTCGCAGGGGCAGGATCCGGAGCCGAGAGTGTGAGATCAAACTCCTGATAGGCGGCTCCACCCTGACCGTCTTGCGCGACCACCTTAACATGGAAGGTACCATACTGATGTGATGGAAGAGGCCAGACGATGTGACCGGACTGCTCATTGATCGTCATCCCCGAAGGAGCCTTTTCTAGTTGGAAGCTCATGCGGTCACCGTCTGGATCGACCGCGCTCACCGCATATACATACTGATCCCCACCCACGGCTGTCGGTGGAGTCGAGACGATTCTCGGAACGCGATTTCTCAGAGTCAGGGGAGCAGACCGAACCGAATTCCCCGTCGAGGCAGGATCATGCACGATCACTTCAACCACAACCTGATCGCGAGCTACGAACTCCGTTGTATCAAGGAAGGGATCTTCTCCCTCCTTAACGACCGTCGCATTCCGGAACCAGCGGTAAACCAGATCTGTTCGATCATGATCGAAATCACTGGCTTCTGCCTGTGCCTCCAATCTCTCCCCAGGCTGAGCCGTGGGTGGTGCGAGGACCACGGAGGTAATGTGTGGGGGTGTGTTGCCTACCGGCACCGTTTCGGTACGGAACGCCTTTCCCTTTTGCGTACCGTCCGCAGGAACAATCTCTACGCTCACCATTTGTCCGCGTCTTAAGAATTCCGGTGCCAAAGTGGGATGTGTTTGATCGGCAAGAGCCACATCGTTCACATACCACTGATATTGGAAAGAAACCGCTTCTCGCTCCGGGTCCTCCGCATCGATCTGAACTGCTACGGGGGCCGTCAACAGGATAGGATCACTCATAATTTTCGCTGATTTGATCACGGGTGGTCGATTGTTTCCGCTCGAAACGGGCGAATGAGTTGATTCCGTCGAGCCTCCTCCACTACAAGAGACTCCAATGAGTGAGAAGCATAGGCAGGCACTGAAGAATTGGAATCGTGTCGACACTGACTGGAACATAGGCCTGCTTATGACTCCGTCGGAGGCCTTCTCTGAAACATGGGCACAGGCCGTAGGTCGGATGATCCGACGCTATGACCTGTGCCTATCACAAACCTCCGTTCTGTCTCTCAGTATTAGTCACGCTGATGCACCCAACTCACATACTTGCTGTAGTAGTCACCTGCGCTCAGGCATGGCTTGGTCGCGGCTCCGGTGCTCTGTTGGATCGCTCCAGTCATGCCGCCGCTACAACCACCTCCTCCACCACCCGTTCCCTGTCCGCCGGAACCCTGCGACCCGATCTGGACGGACATCGAAGAGGCCATCCCGACTCCGAGGGCAATTTTTGTCGACACATTGACATTGCTTCCGGCGGCCGTGGTGCCGATCACCGGCGTCGTCGATGCAGTCCCGGTTTTATAGAACAGGGCATACAGGTAACTCTCGCCGGTCGCGGCACAGAAATCGTTTGTCGGCACAAACGTCGGGAAGAAAACCGTGCCTCCAATCAGGGTGGGATTCACCACCGACCGCTCGGCCGCATTGATCCCCGATCCCACGGGCAAGTCCACACGCCAACCGTCCTTGCTTGCGACAAGACCCACCATCGATGTGAGCCCTGTCCCGTTAAATGTCGTGACTCCCGTGTTAGCCGGATCGGTTACTTGATTGGTTCCGCCACTACACACCAAACAAACAATGGCATTCGTGGCATCCACAAGATCGTCATCATGACAGCTGGTCGTAGTAGTCTCTGTACATGACCCACTCAGGACGGAATCTTTGATCCCGTAGAGACGCTGTACATTGTTGTCGACTTTGTCCGCGTTCCCCAAATAGCGTCCCGTCCCAAAAAACACCCACACCTTGTTGCTGTCATCGATCGTCGCCGTAGGAGCGGCGGTGATCGGTCCAACTTCAACGTTTGCGCCGACACCCGCATCGAAGAACGTATTGATGATTTGCGTCGACGTTCGATTGGCTCCATTGGCAATGCCCCATGTCGTCGGGCTACAGGGTGCAGTTGCGCAGCCACCAGTGGTCAAGCGATCCAGAATTCCACGCCAGGGGAGGGATCCATCGTGAATCGTACGCCCCATATAGGCCGCATCGACTCGGTAATCGAGGTTCTTATCGACAGTGATGATATGTCCAAAGAACGACCGCACCGCTCCGATGGGCATGGTCGTCACATTTGCGTTGGCCACACCCGGTCCTGTGACGAGATCGACCGTGTAGAGCTTGGCGGTTTGAGGCAGGCCAGGGAGAGGAGGTACCGGCAAATCCGCCTGATAGCCGTTGGGGCCGGACCCGAAGATCACATACCATTTTTCATTCGTCTTGTCCGTCGATGGATCCGAAGCCGGATTCACGCGCGCGATAGCTGGATACGCCGTTGTCAGGCCGAGCCCGCTATCGGTAAAGACCCATAGCAGTTTGGGGTCTACTTCGGGATTGGTCACGTCAAGAACAAAGTAGGCACTGTAGAACGTCCTCGGTACTCCACCGACCGTGGCGGTCATCGGCGGGGCCCCTCCTCCCGCCAAACAGTTTCCACAGCTGCCCCCCATCCGAAACCCACCGATCAGAATCGTACCCCAGCCATCCGGATGATCGGCATCGGGCGTAAAGATTCGGACATCCGATACCTTCGGCTTCAAGTCAACGTAGTACACATGGGTATAGTCGGTCCGGGCCAGCCACTGCAGCTGGGGCAGCAATTGGTAGGGCACAAAACCCCACAGTTCGGCTCCTAGCTTGGGGCCGCTCGAATTGTCGGCCGGATTCCTCGTAAACCACCCATGCTCGACCACACCGGCGGTCGTTGGGTCGTCACCCTTGTGATAGTACCCTGCATTGAACGCATGGAGCATCCCGTCGTTTGCTCCCACATAGGCCACCTGTCGCCGGTTTCGATACTGCACGTAGAATTGATTGTAGGTCGGGTCGCCGTAGATCAGGTCGTACCGTTCCTTGGGTGCTCCCACAATGGTCGGTGTCGAATGGATCGGATCGCCCAACTTCCAGACACTGTACGATCCGCTTCCAACAGGCACTTCCAACATTCTCGTTCGAAGCCCACTCACTTCATCGCCCCGGATGAAGTTGATGAGCTTCATCGCATCACTGCTGCCGGCGCAAGCATCCCCCGCATAGCGTAGATAGTCCCGCAGGGTGTTGCAGTTCGCCGTGCTGAAATCCATCTGCTCGCCTGGATCGACAATGCCGTTGTTGTTTGCATCGACCCAGGTCAAGATCTTGCGGGAAGCCGAAGAGGCCAGCGCGAGTTCCTGGCCCGCTTCCCAGATTGGAATAATGGACTTGAGATCAGCTCCTAACACGGTCGGGGTGGTGCTGTCGGCCAATCCGTCTCCGTTCAAGTCGTCATACTTGTCCACCAGTACCTTTTGATAGGTTGGACTGGCCGGATCATTGTCATATCTGGTCGTAACGATCCGATCTTGAGAATAATCCAAGACCCCATCCTTGACCGTATCCTCACGGAAATTCCCGAAGGCGTCGATAAACAACGAGTGTGTGTATCCGGTCCATTTCACATTTGCCCCCCCCTGCCCGACATCACTGGTAAAAAAGTACGCTTGGTAGATAGACCCTTCACCGGATGCAGAGGTGGCCAACACGGAAATCGAGGTGCCTGAAGCGCTTCGTCGAAGAATGGACGTGAAGGTGGCGGTCAATCGTTCCTGCAAGTCCTCGACATTTGATGATTCAAAGTACGTGTCAGGAATCCCGTCCGAGCCTTGTGCCCCGGTTGCATTGATAACACTATCCCACTCTGCAGTCGCGTCCGGGAGTCCATTATTGTTGACGTCCTCAAAACCTCCGAGGAGCGCAGTGTGCATCAACAACTCCCGCCCGGTGATGTTTCCGAACGCATAGAAGGAGTACACGATCACATTTTGCATCCCATTGAGACAGTGGCCGGTCACATTGAGGACGGCGATCGTGCCATCCGCGGTGCCATTGCAAGGACGCAGATCATTCACGTGGCCCCAGTAGGCCACGTCGTCAAGATAGTGCGTGCCATTGCTGGCGTAGTCGGTACGATGCTGCTTCAACAACACATTTGCCGGGGTTGCCGGATCATTGTTGCAGGTCCCGCCAGGGGGATCGACATAGGGAACCCCGCGATTGCCGGTACAGAAGGTTCCGGCATAGGGTTGCGCATTCGTGTTGGCATAGGACCGAAGACTAGATGGGGACATGGTCTGGTCCTGAGTGGGTTCGCCGTCGGTGAAGACAACGATGAAGGTCTTACAACAAGCCACCTGTGTCGAATTGGTCGCCCACGCCGGGGTATGGTTACTCCCGAAGAAGTACGGGTCACGACCACAGGCATTCGAAATATAACCGGACGGGCACACTTCCGTTCCGGTTAACGCTGAGATCTCAGCGTTGCCAATCGAACCCGTGCCAACCCCCTGGAATGGTTTTCCGTCTGAGCCGGCGTTGGAATAGCCAATAGGGTACACGTACTGAGATGGATAGTAGGCCGAGTTGATTTGCGCGACATAGCGGATGGCATCGTAGAGACTCTCGGCCAACGGGGTCCAAGTGGCCGGGTAAGTTTCCTCGATCGCATCCACCATCGCCGCCGTGTTAGTATTAAAGGTCTCCACAGCGGATCCGGTGAAGTCGATGGACTGCCGGCTGCCGATGCCGACCAGGACCCTGAGCCCGTCATTTTTCCCGCCGTCGTTGAACACCGCAAGCCCGAACCGCCCTTGCGGGCCGATCTGCTGAATGACACCCAGAGGTTCCGCAACCACCCCGACTCTTACCTGGATATGCAGCTCCGTAAAGCCATCAGGGTCCGTGCACCCAGTATTGTTGCCGGCTGGTGGCGAATTATCATTGTCGAGGCAAAAGGACCCTCCCATTCCAGAAATACCGCCACGGAGATGCACATAGAGGGTATTCGGGTTTCCAGTGGTATCGGCACTGGGAATCCGCCCATTGTAGGTATTGAGCCCGGTTCCCCCGTTCCAGTTAAAGCTCACGGTTTCGTGACCGCTGGACGAATCATCGAACCTCGTCTGGGCCTTCACTGTCTTCAGTGACGGGGTGCCGAACGCGGGACAGGTGCCGTCGGCCGCGCGGGTGATGGCGCAATCGCCACCCATCATCGCCTTCTTGACCGCATCAAACCGGCGCATGACGGCCCAATTGAGGAAATTCCCATCCCACTCTGTAGCAGGGCAAGCGGTGGAAACCAGCGCCTTGGTTGTGCCTGGCTCAAAGCGATTATCGGCGCCGCTATCGCGCGTGTAACAAAGCAGTGGGTCAAAGAGGCCAGAATAACGGGTAGTGTTGGTAAACGTGGTCACTGTGGACGCCGATCCATCCGATAGCACACCGCAAGCAGCGGTTTCACAGGCTCGATTAGCCATGCTCCCCGAATTGTCCATAAGAAGAAGGATGTTTGGCTGTACATTCTCGGACACAAACGGAGGAACCGCTGTATACTGGTCCATCGTTTGCCCAAATGCTGCCGTGGTACCTACGAGAAGATATCCCAAAATGGCCCGTGTGATGGTTCCACGACCAGCAGTATCTAGGCTTTTCATGGCCCCCTCCTTGCTTTCTTACATTTGCTAAAATCAGGACAGCGATGTCTTTGTTGTTCTCTCACCTATTCCGGGTGATGGACAATAATCTTCTCGATTTTCTGGATGTCGTCCTTCATCACACGAAAGTTCACTTCTGATTTCCTTGTGATATACGATAACTCTGCTTTATTGCCTTCGTGATCGAGCACCATGACCTTCGGAGAAAAGCCATACTCTCGTCCGTCAATTACGACCGTGTGTTCAAGAACCTGTGTCACGATACCGGATTGCATTCCACCGGAAGACAGAGGATTTACTACTTGATCGGCACGTCCCAAAGGCATACCGATCAGGAAGACCACAAGACCCATCACTACAATTAATGCATGCATAGTCCGTACAGTAGAACTACCGACCGAGACTTCCGGTTCAGCGTGCCTTAGATTCATATCCATTGCCCCTTTATTCGCTTAATATGTCCGCCGCGTGCAGCCGTCGCCCGCCGCCAGGCAATCATAAACGGCGATGACGCGGCTCGTTGTCCCGGTGGCGGCGTTGGCCGCCGTGCAATCCACTCGGTAGAACATGTCCACGGACGAAGCACCCGTTCCGGTTCCGTCATAGCCCGCAGCGATGCTCGAGGTACCGCCGCTTTTCTGTTTACGGAATTGAAAATCGATGTCGCCGTTCACAATGTAGTTATTCACGTTCATGACCAGATTCGGATTGTTTCCCGCCCCGACGGCCACGTCCGGGTTGTTCACAGATATTCCGTTGATCTCTTGACCCAATAGTGCGGCGTTGGCCGCCGGAACCGGTCCAGCCGGTGCAATCAACGCAGGTGGAACAGTTCCTGGGTCAATTGACTCCTGTATGACTTTGACTCCCATGCCCACGCAGGACTCGGCCGCATCCGTACCCTCCTCCACCATGCGCATGGCGCCGGCCATGGAATTTTCCAAGCCGGTCGTGGTCAGCGCCGCCACGCCCAGCACCCCGACCATAAGAATCAACATCATGACCATCATGAACGACACGCCCCGCTCGTCGGAATGTACGTGCATGAGGCGACCGAATCGCCAATGTGGTTTCTTCAACATCGTTACGCCCTCTGATTTCTGAGTTCGATCGTGCGTGTGAGGATCCGCCTCCGGAATTGAAAGTAGGACTGCTGCTGCGCCGACGTGCCGTTGTCGCCGAGGGCAAACACACCGTTGGCGTGGTTGTGATCGCTGATGACCGGGATGGCCGTGCTGTGGACCATGGTCTGGTTGGCTTCGCCCATTCCTTGATCCGTCCTAGTCTGTCTCGCGACGATCGTGACCTGAACCATGCGGATTTTGTTGGGAGTCATGGCGCTGCTTGGAGGGAGGAACCAATTGATGTTCGTCAGAAAGTCTCCCTGATCGAAGGAGTTGGACCCGTTCATGTCGTCAATGGCGCCATCCTGAACTCCTGAATTCACGTTGACATTGCATCCATCACAGGCATAGGCCAGCTGCAGGTCTTCCACGCCATCCATGATCGGAACGCAGGCGTTGCCCGGATTGTTGCAGTTCGGCGGTCCACCGACCCCCGCCGGCGCCACGCCACGGACCAAACAGGGCGCATTGCCCTGGCAGAGATTGAGGTCGTCCGGCGGAGGGATTACCTGGTACGTGATGCACTGGAGCAGATAGACCTGGGTGCCGGTTCCGAACGCAGTCGGATCTGGAATGGGGGGATTCAGATCCAATCCGCCAGGGGTCACTCCCCCGGCGGAAATTCGCGAACCGGCGACACCTGCGATCGTCACTGCCATTCCGGGGAGGGCTGCGGCACCGCCGGGAACCGCATTCCCCATCGCTGTCGTCGCATTATTGGGAAGGGGAATCGTCGCAATTGGGAGATTTGGCCCGCCGATCGTTCCAGATACTCCCGCAACATTTACTTGCCACAGCACGCCCGCAGCAGCGATGGAATTGGTCATCGGCACGACCATGGAAATGGAATCGGGTCCGAAATCGGCCCCGAGAGCATTATTGTCGGCGGGGACAAGTGCTGAAGGCGTCCCGTTCACTGTACAATTTCCCACCGCACCTCCCATCAGGCCTGCCATACCGAAGCCAGCCAGCTTTAAGTCGGCGGTGATCATATCGAGTCCATTCCTGGCAGTAGCCTGGGTATTCACCACCTGCCCTGTGATCCTCGCTGTCTTCTGGCTCACGGTGAGGGCACCCAACCCCGCTGCAATGATCGCTGTGGTCATCATGGTTGCGACCATGATTTCGGTGAGGGTAAATCCTCCCTGGTTGTGGATGCGTGGTTCCACAGGCTTGTTCATCATTGGTCCACCCATCTTGCTTGTGCCTCGGCGGCTCTATTCAGGAACGAGGGTTGTCTGAAAACTGACGGTTCTCAGTCGCTGTCCCGCGCCACGGTCATTCCACTGAACCTGCACAACCACCTGTCTCGCACCGAGCGACGCATTTGCCGGAATCGCATTGGTCACCTGTACAAGCCCTTGAACATTTGCGAGATTAGATGCCAGCACCAGCGTGCGCCATTGCGTACAATCGCCCTGCACCACTCGCGTGATGTTGACCGGCGTAGGGTTGGTGACGCCAGCCGGCGGTGGGGCGGGAAGCGCAGCACAATTCCCTGCGGCGAGTGTCTGAAGATTGTGATATCCCCATGCGTACTGACGGTTGGCCTGGATACGCTCCATCATGTCAGAGGCGATATTCGTGACAATAGACAGATCATTGGCATCGACGTTTTTGGTAAATGCCATGCCCTGCATCGCCGCCATGCCCATCACTCCCACGCCAAGGATCGCGGCTGAAACCAAGACCTCGATCAATGTGAAGCCGTTCTCATTCCTGACCTTCATGTCACCACCCGTTCCCTCTCTACTGGTTCTGCAGGCATGGGGTTATTTGCATGGAGCACCAGGTGACTTTGCCGGACGGTGCCAGCGAAATTGAATAAATCAAATTTGGGTCACGCGTGCTTTGCAACTGGAGTGTCGCGACGGCAAGCGGTGCCGTGCTCAACCCTCTTGAGGTGAATCCGACGGGTTGTGCAGGAAGCGGCAGAACAAATCGCACATTCTGAGGGAAGGGTTCCATGGTCAGCGGCGCCGTAAATGTCACTTGGCCCTGGCCTGTCGGGAGATTCGTGGGCGTGGCGACGATCATCGCATTGCGACTGACAGCCGCCGACCGCGCAAGCATGAGCCGATTGTAGAGTGACGTTGTCGTCTGATAGAGCTCGTGACGGGCGTACATCAGCGATAGATTAGGAACCGCCAGTGCAGAAGCAATCCCCAGGATGGCCAGGGTAATCATGATCTCGATCAGCGTAAATCCGCTTTGATCGGCTTTCTGCCGTCTGACTGTTCGTAGCTGTCGCAGCATAGCGCCCTCTAACCGAGCAAGGGGCATGCCGTCTAAAATTCGAGTCTTCCATCGTCTAACCAATTGAATTACTAGCCATTATGCACGAACCAGATAAAATGAACTTGGCCAAATTTCGCTCAAGTGGGCGACAATTTTCGGTGTGAAGGCTGTACAGTTTCTGTACAACACTCCAAGAAAGTGCGTAGCTGGACAGAACGAGCTCTCAAAACTAAGGTGTCGACCTAGGAACCGGACGTAAGGCATAGAGCGCGATGTCCCCGGCATAAGCTTCGGTGGGATCAATCCCAGAGGCTGTTGGAAGCGGACTGGCGAGCAGTCAGCGGGTGCAGGAACAGAGAGATACAACCAGAATCCAGAAAAGTTCGGCGGTTTGCTGTGCAATTCCCGTCTACATTCAAGGACGGCACGCAAATGGAGAGTGGAACCGTGCTGAACCTTTCGGCTCAGGGTTGCGCAATGATGACCGAACGGATTCCCGCCATCTCGACCTATCTCTTGCTGCAGGTTGATCTCTTGAACGGCACGGCGCCGGTCAATGGTGAACTGGCTGGAGTTCGCTGGGTCTCAGGTCACCGATGTGGGACTGGAGTTTATTCGAGTATCGCCTGAGAGGCTGTCTCGATTACACTTGTTCGTCTTCCTCTTAGAGGATACTCCGTAGCGCGAAGGCAGGCAAGTTGCACACTGCGCCGTGGTTACTTTATCGCCACGGCACGGACTTGGCGGTACGTCGTTACACCCTTGAGCACTTTCTGAATTCCATTCTGAAGCAGGGTGACCATTCCACCTCGCATTGCCACGCTGAGGATCTCAGCTGTCCGTGCTTTGGACTGGATCAGGTTTTTGATTTCTTCCGATCCAACCAGAAGTTCGTGCAGCGCGACCCGCCCCTTGAACCCACTCAGGTTACAGACCTCGCAGCCTCGGCCACGATATAACGTCCAGTCGTCGGTGTAGGCACCCCCCAGCTTATCCCAATAACTTGCCCCATAACCCTGAAGCAGCTCGTCATATTCTTGGCGAGTCGGATGGTAGGCCTCTTTGCAGTGGGAACAGATACGCTTACAGAGACGCATGGCCAGCACCCCCAACATCGCATCTGCGAAGTTGAACGAGTCGCACCCCATGTCGAGTAATCGTGTGATCGTTTCCACTGCACTGTTGGTGTGAAGCGTGCTCATCACCAGATGGCCTGTGAGGGAAGCTTCAATCGCCGTATCAGCAGTTTCTTTATCGCGCATTTCCCCGATCATGATGACGTCCGGATCGGCGCGCAGAAACGCTCGCATCGCGGCGGCAAAGGTAAAGCCAATCTTTGGATGGACCTGAACCTGCCTCAACCCCTCCTGTGTGATTTCGATCGGATCTTCCGCTGTCCAAATTTTTCTTTCGTCGGTATTGACGTGTTTCAGCACGGCATGCAGCGTGGTGGTCTTCCCTGACCCGGTCGGCCCCACACAGAGGATAATTCCATACGGCCGTTCGGAGAGCTCCTTCACCGCCTGTAAGACCTGGGGTGAAAAGTCCATCGCTTCCAATGGCATGGTTTCTCTCGCCGTGAGTAGACGCAGGACCACATCTTCATTGCTTCCTGCCGTCGGCAATGTCGCCACGCGCAATTCGATTTCGCGATCCTTCGCCAGTTTGTAGCGAATCTTCCCGTCTTGCGGTTTCCGTCGCTCGGCAATGTCCAAATTGGCCATGATCTTGAGACGCGAGACAATGGAGCGCCGATAGACCGCCGGAATTTGCATGTACGTGAAACAAGAGCCGTCCACGCGGAACCGTACCACGGTATCCTTGCGATCCGAAAATGGTTCGATATGAATATCAGAGACTCCCAACCGATACGCATCAGTGATCACTTGATTCGCAAGCCTGATAATCACCGAATCGCGCTCGTCGACGTCGCTCGTCTCCGCGTCGATGCCTCGTTCCGCGCTTGCTTCGTTGATCAATTCGCCGAGAATTGCTTCGATCGATTCACTCTTGGCCTTGCCGGTCGCCGCGGTAAGGTAGTGTTCGATATCGCACCGAAACCCGACTGCGAATCGGATTGTCAAGCCTGGAAAGGCTCTCCGAATATCAAATCCATTATCGAGATTATGCGGATTGTTGGTGACGACATCGAGCGCAGGCCCCTGACGCCGGAGCGGACTCCAGCAGTTGGTTTTCAAATAATCGAGGTTCAGGTTTTTGAAGAGGTTGGGATCGATGACGGTCCGTTCGTCGTATGCAACATAGGGACACCGGTAGAACTCGCCCAAAGCCTCGCCAAGATCCTCCTTAGGCACGCGGTAACGATCGCACAACACGGTTTCCACATCGAGCCCGCACGATAGGGCCTCCCCGACGGCCGCATCCATTGCAGCTTGATCGACGAGCCCACGTTGAATTAGATGGTCCGCCAGGCTGCGGTCCATAAGCTGGCGAGACGGTTTCGAGAGAGAGGATTTTGCTGGCATGGTTGTCGATAGCGCGCCCCGTGTTCCCTGATACCCAAGACCTAATGTCGGCATGTGTCCCCCATCCTGCGTGATCGATCGTTCTGATGCCTTCAATACCGGGGCATCCATGTGCCTGGCGCACGAAAGACCACCGGTAATCCCCGAAACAACCCCCAGCTCATTTCGTCGTTGTGCCAAACCTCAAGGGTCGCCCCGGTCGCAGTCGAAGTGATTGTTCCTTCCGCCGTGACTGCCCCATAGACTCTCGCCGCATTGTTGATCGTGATGTTGCCCACCGCATAGAGCACACCGTTGAGATGCACCCCCGAGAGTTGGACCGGAACATGAGCGCCCGCACTCCCAGCATCCACAGTCAGCGGACTCAGCACAGCGAGCGGCTGCCCGGGAGCGCTTGGATTGAGCAGGACATGCCCCTGCACAACGACCAGACCTTCCAGGTACGCTGTGTTCAGTTTGACCGTTCCCAGATTGTCTGTTCGCGGAGCGGTTTGATCCAGCGTATCGACAAAGATGAGGCCGCGCTGATCGCCCACGCCCTGCGAGCGAAATACGCCATCGGGAGAAACTCCCCGGCCAAGCTCGACGACGCCGTTTGGATAGAGGAACCCCTCCTTATCGATAGCATAGTAGCTGCCGTGTCGTATGGCGACTCGCTTGAGCAGATCGTAATCCCAGCGATCGAGGCGGACCCCCGGGATTGGATTCTGCTGGGTATGGGCATTGCGCGGGAGAATCGAAGTCGTAGTTTGATCCGGCGGCGGTTGCGTCACCTGGATGCCCCCTCCAATCCAGATCTCCGTCCACCGATCTTCCCGCGATGTGGTCTCGTCATAGCGTTGCCCCGTTATTGGAGCGGACGTGCTCAGCATTGGGATTTCGTCAATGCGACGAACCACAAGATCGCCACCGACGTTGAACGCTCCCCAGTGCACCCAGACGGAAGACTCTTTGCCTTCTTGGGGAAGCCCAAGGCCCTGTCCAACCTGCACGCCCGCGCGCAGGGACGGGAGATTAAGCGCGCCCAACTGCATGCTCACCGACTGGCGGAATGACGAGGGGTCCTGCGTTTCAACGGTTGCGTCGATCGTACAGAGCAAACCCGGCTTGGACGGAGCGTAGATTTTGAGTTGTTGGATCGTTCCCACGCTGCGCATTGAGCGGAACATGCCCGAGGCCGGATCGTTTAAGAGCTGATCGTCGGATAGATTCGTGGCATCCAACAAAAGGTCGGGACGATCGGCGGTCCCGATAAATTGTGAACGGCCTGTTTGATCGAAAAACGATGCACTCCCCTCGATCGTCTGAAATTTTTTCTTCAGCACCGAGAAAATCGATTGTGGATTAGTCTGCGGGGTGTGAAACCACGCGATGACCAGTTCCCCTGCCGCGTCTGCAAGCTGTTGAGCGACGGCAGCCTCTCTCCCCACGTTAGCACTTATCATCTCCTGTCCAGCTAGATTCAGAAGTGTCGCACCCAGCAACGACAAGATCAGCGCAAGAACCATCGCCCCCAGAAGGGCAAATCCCCGCTGACGATCTGCTCCATTGATGCGTGCAATACGTGGCATTTCTTCTTGCCTCCCTACGACCGAAGACTGACTTCCCGCACGAACCTACGAGCAGAGTGCCTTGGCTCGATCTCGACGATTACTCGTTTCACCTGCGACGGCAGGGACGTGACGAGACCACGTTCATCCCGATAAGAAAAATGCGCGTTTTCAAGATCTCCGATGAGGGCACTGGCTCCTCCATCCACCATGCGCATGAGTCTCAGTGCTCCCTGTTCATCGCGCTTGGTGTAATAGTGCACTCGATTTTTCACCTCGACAGATGCCCCGGCAGGCAGCGCCAGTCCAACCACCTCTGCCAGCATAAGCTGATATCGTTGACCCGCACGGGAGAGACGATGCATTTCACACGCTTGGTGTCCGCAAAGGACCACCGTCTTTCCTTCCCCCCACCCGCTGCCATCCTGAACCGCGAGAACAGATTGCCCCGGCACGACGGCACTGGTGGTCGTCGTTTGCTGCGCATTGACGTTGGCGAGAAACAGAAGCGCATCGGGAGCCGCGGTGACAATCGAACCAGCCTCCGCGAGGCGAGCTTCCTGTTCAAACACTTCCAATCCCAGTCGGAGCTCTTGCTGATGAGCCATGGCACGATGCTGCTTCGTAGCATGGGTCTGCACGAGATTGAAGGCGTCCAACGCTGCCGCCAGCACGATAGCCCCGGTCGCCAAGCTGACCATCAGCTCCGTCAGACCGACGCCTCGCGCATTGGAAAGGAGGGAACCCTTCTTCACATCCTTCACATGAGACCGAACCGTGTGCCTTCGGCTCATCGTCGCCCCACAAATGCAGGGTTTGCACGGAGAGTCGCCATGCGCACTTCTTTCTGGCCTCCCGATCCAACATAAGAAACCGCTGCCCTGATTGTCACTATGCCGACCGACCCCAGCGGCCCTGGACGATCTGCCTCAACACCCCAGACCACAGTCATTCCGTCGCGTTCAAACATGGCCGTGTAAATTCCATCGTCCGCCATCGTGTCGTGGCCCTGCCCATCATCCCTCATGATGGTCTCAGGAACGCCGTCATGATCGAGGCCCTCTTCAAGGAGAAACTGCCAGCGAATCGACCGCTTTACTTCCAACCGTGCCTGGGCCAGTTCCAGTGCTCTGCTGCTGAGACCGCCTTGTTGGACATGCCGAGACGATATCTCTACCGCACCCATCGTCCCCATTAACGCGATTCCGGAAATCACCATTGCTACCATCACCTCAATCAGGCTAAACCCTTCATCGCATAAACGCCGGCTCATAGGATCGACACCCGACCGGTTATGCCCACAGTCAATTTCTGAATCTGTCCTTCTTTGCTGCGGAGACGAATCGTAGTCGCCGTTGCGGAACGGCCACTGGGGTGGAACAGGATCTCCGGTCCTGTGCTCGGCTCCTCAATGACGATACCTTTGTCCCCGTAGCGATAGACATGGTGTGTCGTCGCACCATTGATGAATTGTATCTCTAGCGTCTGCTGTTCAACGTCAAAGACGACACGGACTCGATCACGATGGGTGATCCCCAGTTGTCTCGCGAGGCGAAGCTCTGAGGCGATCTCTTCCGTGACAGAGCGAATCTGCATGCGTGAGTTGAGCCCCAAGAAGTTGGGAGCGGCCATGGCCGAAACAAGCCCTATGATCGTCACGACCACCATCAATTCCATCAACGTTTTGCCTTCCTGCTTCAAACGCCCTCCCACTGAAACTTCGGATTCTGCACGGGTCTCGATTGGCATGATCGCTTCTCAAGAGTCGTGCCGCTCGTGAATAAAACCGGCGTAGCTGTTTCTGTTCCCTAAAACAGATTGATGGGTGGAGGTGAAGTCATTGAATCAACGGGGTAACCATGACGAAGGCCGGGAATCAGCAGGAGAACGGGAGGATTTTGAAGCAAGCTGCACAACGGCAATGAGGCTGTGCCTCATGAGATACAGGTCTTTTAAGAATCGATACGGTGAGAGAGTAGGGAGGCTGAGAATACAACAAACTGGGTGGAACCATTACCCCGCCAACAGCCCTTCGTACCAATCGAGAATGGATTGTCCGAAGAATAGGGCGACCAATGCTCCGCAGACAAGAAACGGCCCGAAGGGAATGTAGTCCTCCCGCTTGATCACCCGCACAGCAATGAGGGTGACCCCGACAAGCGAACCGAGGAAGGACCCAACCATGATGGTCATCAACGCGGGCTTCCAGCCGAGAAAGGCGCCGATCATCGCGAGAAGTTTGATATCGCCTCCACCCATCCCTTCTTTCCCAAAGAGATAGGGACTCGCCCATGCGAGGAGCCACAAGATTCCACCGCCAACCAGAAGGCCTATCAGACCATTCATCAACCCCAGTGGTAGGATGGTGGCGGCGCTGATGAGCCCCACGGCAATTCCAGGGAGCGTAATGACATTGGGGATAATCTTATGGGAGAGATCCGTCCCAGCCACGACGAGCAGAGCCGAGTACAGCAGCCCGTACGCGACCGCAGGCCAGCTAGGCCCAAAGAACCACAACAACCCGACATAGCCAAGCGCATTGAGGGCTTCCACGAATGGGTAGCGCAAGGGAATGTGGACCGCACAATGCCGGCAGCGGCCGGCAAGAACGAGATAACTCACAATCGGGATGTTGTCGTACCATGCAATCGGGTGAGAGCACGCCGGGCAATGCGAACCAGGCCACGCAATCGATTCCTGCCGAGGCAGTCTGAAAATACAGACATTGAGAAAGCTGCCGATGAGTGCGCCAAAGAAACCGACAATCAGGTACAGTGACGTCATAGCCTGGCCCTAGCGCACGGGAGAGAGAACGGACAACGCATTGTGTTCACAGTTACCAAAATAGTTTGTTTCCTTACTCAGTAACCCTACTAGGGCCGAAGTGCTTCCATTTACATTCTCTAGCGATCATTCCTATACTCGACGGTATTTTTACAGACCGTCGTAACGCTATGATTGACTCGTAGTATACCCGAATCGACCGGTTATCAAAGGAGAACTGATCATCATGGCCAAAGCAGTTGGGAAGCCACGAGTTCGGAAGTCTCTTGCGGATCTTGAGCCTCCTCCCCGTACGAAGCGGCCGGAGTCATTGACCTCTCGCGAGCAAGAGATTCTGGAATTGATTTGGGCCGGCTTCAAGAATAAGGAAATTGGCCAGCGACTGAAGATTAGCGTGAAAACCGTCGAGGCTCACCGCGCCAATATGATGAAGAAGATGCGCGTATCGAATACGGCCCAACTGCTGAAGACCGCTATTCAAGGCGGTATGCTCAAGATCCGCTAGAGCCGGCCTTCTGCCGACCGGAGAGCCCTCGCTGACGGACTGCCTCGAACAACAGCACCGCAGCAGAAGCTGATACATTCAGCGAATGGACGTGGCCCTTCATGGGAATGCGAATGCGTTCATCACAATGCTGGAGCACCCCCGGTCGAATTCCCGTTCCCTCGCTCCCAAAGACAAGTCCGACCGGTCCCTGCAGATCGACATCGGTAAAGAGCTTGCTTGCCGATGGCTCCACGCCGTAGATCCATACCCCCGCAGCTTTCAATGACTCAAGCAGCCGGCTTGTATTCGTCACCCTCGCCACTGGAACATGGTCAATCGCTCCAGCGGATACTTTCGCGACCACCGAGGTCAGCCCGACCGCTCTCCGCTCGGGAATAAACACGCCATGGACGCCGGCTCCCTCGGCAGTTCGAAGCACGGCCCCAAGATTATGCGGATCTTCCACGCCATCGAGGACGACCAACAACGGCGGCTCATTCCGTTCGGCAGCGCGAGCGAGAATCGATTCTTCACTCTGATAGGCTTTCGCTGCGGCAAAAGCCACGATGCCCTGATGCCTGCCGCCAGGCACCAATCGGTCAAGCGAGGCTAACGGTTGGACGTGGATCGGGACATGAAGCGATCGGGCCAATTGCACAAGATCCGAGAACTGTTTATCGGTCCTGATGACGAGGAGACGCTGCAGCGGCCTAGTCCCGGCTTTCAAGGCTTCGCGTATTGCATGGAGACCGTAAAGAATCTCCTGTGCGTTATCGCTTCCACCGGCTGGTGCCATCTGGCCTGTCCTCAATGATGATGCCTTGTAAGGCGAGCTCCGCTCTAATCATATCGGCGCGCTTAAAGTCTTTGCTTTTCTTGGCTTCAGCGCGTTCGGCGATCTTTCCCTCAATGTCCTTCTCCGACATATGCGTTGTCGCCGAAATTGTCACGTCACCACCCAATATCCTGAAATGCCCAGACTCAGCCTTTATTCGATACTCCCACCGATCCAGTTGGAACAATCCCAACACGGCTCCCAGCGTGCGAAATACCTGGCGCGCCTCCTGTCTCCTCTGTGTCGAAAGCCCAAGCTCAAGCAACTTGTTCACTTCATTGCGCAACTTTTGGAGCTCGGCAACCGCTACAGGCGTATTTAAATCATCATCCATTGCCTGCCGGAATAACTCTCGAGCTCGATCAATTAATGAGGGGAGATCCTTGTCACCCGCGGTGTCGTTTCCCGATTCACGGAGTCGATTAAATAATCCGTAAAACCCCTCCAATGCCTCTCTCGCTTCATGCAAACCCTGGTCAGAAAAATCTAACGGGCTATGGTAGTGGGTCGAGAGGAGAAAATATCTCAGAACTTCACCCGTGACATCCTGCGACCACTTGGACTTCTCAAAAATCTCTCTGATGGTGAAGAAGTTCCCCAGGGACTTGGACATTTTCTCCTGGTTGATTTGCACAAATCCGTTATGAATCCAGTAGCGCGCAAATTCTTTACCCGTCGCGCCACAGGATTGTGCCATTTCGTTCTCATGATGGGGAAAGATCAGATCCATCCCCCCGCCATGAATGTCGAAAGTCTCACCGAGGTGTTTCATTGACATAGCCGAGCATTCGATGTGCCACCCTGGTCGCCCCGGCCCCCAAGGACTGCCCCATGATGGCTCACCGGGCTTGCTACTTTTCCAGAGTGCGAAATCCATCGGGTGGCGTTTCCGCTCATCGACATCCACTCGTGCCCCTGCCTGGAGATCATCTAACCGCCGCTTGGAGAGCCGACCATAATCAGGATACTTGGCGACTTCAAAGTAGACATCCCCATCCACTTGATAGGCTAACCCCTTCGCGATCAAGGTTTCGGTCAGTCGAATGATGTCGGCCATGTGCTCGGTCGCCTTGGGTTCGAGAGACGCCGGCCGCACGCCCAGTTTTCCCATGTCTTCATAATAGGCTTGAATGAATTTTGTTGTGATCTGATCACAGCTTACGCCTTGTTCGTTTGCCCGCTTGATGATTTTGTCATCAACATCGGTGAAGTTCTTGGCAAACTCGACACGATAACCGGAATATTCGAGATACCGACGAATCACATCGAACACAAGCGCACTGCGTGCATGGCCAATATGGCAATAGTCATAGACCGTCACACCACACACATACATTCGTACGGTCTTCGGCACGAGTGGTTCGAAGAGTTCCTTCTTTCCAGTGAGCGTATTGTAGATCTTAAGCATGAGAGCAGCCTACTGAGGGGAAGGACGACGCTTCGGCCAATGTGACCAGAGAAAGTACCCGACAGCAAACGCGAGAAAAAGACCGATGACGATGTCGAATTGATGAAAGTAATCTCGTAGATGCTCCCACTCTTCTCCCATCTTTACCCCGATATAGGCCAAGAGATAGCACCAGGGCAATGCGCCGAGGAATGTGAGGAGCACGAAGCGCGGGAAATTCATCCGTGCGATACCCGCCGGAAGGGAAATGAAGGTACGCACGACCGGGAGCATCCGGCTGAAAAATACCGCCGCTTCGCCGTATTTTTGAAACCAGCGATCGGCGATGTCGAGATCGCGGTGCGACACCAGGAAGTAAGGCCCGTACCGTTCAACGAAGGGCCGCCCGCCCCAGACACCCATATAGTAGGCGACGATGGAACCGACCACATTGCCCACGGCACCGGCCAGCGTCACGCCAAGTATCGTGAATTCTCCCGTGCTCACCAAGTACCCGGCGAACGGCATGATGATTTCGCTCGGGAGCGGAATACAAGCGCTCTCGATAGCCATAGTCAGAAGTATGCCGCTATAGCCGAACTTGGAAATGCAGGCGATGACGAATCGGCTCAGTTCACTGATGATGGTTTCGATCAGTCCGCCGATCACGAATTCAACTCCCACGCAGGACCAATAATTGGTCCTGACGCGTCAGACGAATGGCACCGCGTTTGATCATCGGCTCCCACGCACGGAACTGATCGAGCACGCCATGGTGAGTGCTGTCAAGACGGATCGGCGTGATGGAAACCAAGCCCTCTTCAATCGCCTCATGGTCTGCATCCTTGCTGCGACTCCACGACACTCGCTTCCCCGCAATCCAGTAGTACTTGCGCCCGTGGGGATCGAGTTTTTCGATGATCGGATTATGGAAGCGCCGACGGCTGAGACACGTAATCCGCACACCTTTGATATTACGACGGGACCGGTCCGGAATGTTGACGTTCAACAGCGTTTCCTTGGGCAAACCCTGGTCAAGCACGAGCCGAACAACACGCGCGGCATAGGTCGCGCCGATGGCGAAACGAAATGTGTCCTGCCCCTCTTGTGACACCGCCATCGAGGGCACACCGAGGATCGTGCCTTCCATGGCCGCCGAGACGGTCCCTGAATACATGACGTCATCGCCGAGATTGACGCCCTTGTTGATCCCGGACACGAGGATGGACGGAGGTTTCGGCATAATTTTGAGGAGCGCCAGATTGACACAATCCACCGGTGTCCCATTCACCGCAAAGGTACGCGGCGCGACCCGATGGAGCCGTAACGGTTTATGCAGCGTCACCGCATGGGCCACGGCCGTCCGCTCGCGATCTGGGGCGACAATCCAGACTTCGCCGATCGCGGAAAGGGCCTCTGCCAGAGCCGTGATCCCCGGCGATTGGATACCGTCGTCGTTGGTGACGAGAATGCGCATGATTCACTCGCAACAAAAAAAGCTGCGCGAGGCAGCTCTCTTTTCAAAAACCACGCGCCGAGAACTGAGGGCCGTGCATCTGTTGCTCCTCAGTACTCAATCCTCGGCACTGTTGTATGGTCGGGGCGGCGGGATTTGAACCCACGACCACTCGCACCCCAAGCGAGTACGCTACCAGGCTGCGCTACGCCCCGACGTGTTTTCGATTCCAGTGAGGGGCCTATTGTCTCTTGGGAGACCATGGAAAAACAATGGGAAGGATCGGACCCTCTCACCGTGAATGCGACTCGAGAATTTTCAAAATGGCCTGAAGGTCACCCCGGAGTTTCTTGGCCATTTCTTTCGGACGCAGCGACCGCGAGGCAGCCCGTCCCCGCCGAGCCCAGTATCGTTTGACACCTTCAAGCGTATGCCCCTCGTCATAGAGCATGCGCTTGATTTCCAGTACGGTTTCGATGTCCCGTTGTACGTAGAGACGCTGGTTTCCTCGGCTTTTCTTGGGTTTCAGAAAGCTGAACTGGGATTCCCAGAAACGGAGCACGTAGGCAGGGAGTTTCGTCAGTTGACTCACTTCCCCGATTTTATAGAAAACCTTGCTCCCCAGCCTGGGTTCAATTCCCATGACCGGCCCTCATGGTGCGGTCGATGATGTGGGTGAAGCAGTCTTACGAATTGACGTACTTCTTGAACACTTGGCTTGGCCGGAACGTGACGACTCGACGGGGAGTAATCCCAATTTCTTCTCCAGTCCGAGGATTCCGACCTTTACGGGCACCCTTGCTGCGCACGACAAAATTTCCAAATCCCGCGATCTTGACCGATTCCCCCTTCTGCAATACGGACTTCAGAAGATTGAGCACAAGCTCAACGATATCTGCGGCTTCATTCTTCGAAATGCCGACCTGCTTGAAAATTTCGTTTGCGATATCAGCCTTTCTCATGCCACCCCCCTACGTGACCACTGCAGATCGCCGCGACTATTCCAAGGACACTCGTCCTCACACGGTGAGTTTTGCTTAAGTTACGTGAGGTTACGAAGTCTGTCAAGAATAAATTTGGCGACGATCCCGGCATGCGCTAGTCTTTTGCGAGCAGCTTGTATTCAATGCTATCTGCCAGAGCTTGCCAGGTCGCTTCGATGATATTCTCCGAGACGCCGACCGTGCCCCATTTGTCTTTATGGTCCCCGGATTCGATGAGGACGCGGACCTTGGATTCGGTCCCTTTATTCGCTGCCAGCACACGCACTTTATAGTCGAGGAGTTTGACTTCTCTGAGCTGAGGATAGAACTTTTCCAATGACTTACGCAGCGCATGGTCGAGAGCATTGACCGGCCCGGCCCCCACGGCCGCTGTATGTTCTACTGCCTCACCCACCTTGACCATCACCGTTGCTTCACTCAGGGGAGCGCCATTGTCCTGTTTTTTTTCAACGATAACCCGAAACCCCAGCAGTTGAAAGAAGGGTTTATGGCTTCCCATGGCTTTCCGCATGAGTAGCTCGAACGATCCCTCCGCTCCTTCGAACTGATAGCCCTGACCTTCTCGTTCTTTCAGCGTATTGACCAGCTCCTGGACTTTGGAGTGATCCTTCGAGAGCTTGATTCCATAGGCTTCGATTTTGTCCAAAAGTCCACTCCGGCCTCCATAATCAGAAACGAGCATTCGCTGTCGATTCCCGACCCGCGCCGGATCGACATGTTCATAGGTGGCCGGGTTTTTCAGCACGGCATGGATATGAACCCCGCCCTTGTGGGCGAATGCCGAATCCCCGACATAGGATTGATGCTTGTTGGGCATCAGATTCGCGATTTCGGTCACGAAACCCGAGACGTCTTTCAAGTGGCTCAAACGATCGCTCAACGCAGGCCGCTTCATTTTCAATTCGAGATTAGGAATGATCGAACAGAGGTTCGCGTTCCCGCACCGTTCCCCAATTCCGTTGATTGTCCCTTGGACCTGCACGATGCCGGATTCGATCGCAACCAGCGAGTTCGCCACGGCCATTTCACAGTCGTTATGGGCATGAATCCCCAACGGCACCGGGCATTCACGCTGGACGATTTCACAGATCCTCCGGATCTCCCACGGCATAGTCCCGCCGTTGGTATCGCAGAGAATCACCCGTTCGGCCCCGGCCTCCACTGCCCTCTGAACGGTGTTGAGTGCATAGTCAGGATTCGTCTTGTAGCCGTCAAAGAAATGCTCGGCATCGTAGAACACCCGGCGCCCTTTACTGTGCAGGTAGGCAATGGAATCACCGATCAGTTCAAGGTTCTTGGCCAACGAGATCCCGAGGGCATCGGTGACGTGCAGGGACCACGTCTTCCCAAAGAGCGTGATCGTCTTGGTTTCTGCCCCGATCAACGCCTGGAGATTGGGATCCTTACGAACAGAATTACTCGCCTTCCGCGTTGATCCGAAGGCGATCACGGTGGCATGCTTCAAGGGAATGGTCTTAATCATCCTGAAGAACTCGATATCCTTCGGATTCGCTCCGGGCCAGCCTCCTTCGATGAAATGGACTCCGAGTTCATCCAGCTTCTGCGCGACACGGACCTTGTCTTCCGCCGAGAAGCTGACGTCTTCCGCCTGCGCGCCGTCGCGCAACGTCGTGTCATAGATCTCCAACGTCGCCGCCCTACCGGCAGGTACTCTCGATTCAGCACGCGAGCTCCGCTCCTGAGAGGCGCGAGAGGAACGAGATGATGAGGTTTTCCGAGCCATCAGAAGAGAGGGTAGCAGGTAGACGGCTAATCTGTCGAGACTCGCCTATTCCTGAGGATACGACTTGGCTGAACGATCTCCGTGCGAAATCTGATCGAGGCCGAATGCGGCATGAAGAGATCGCATGGCCAGTTCAAGATACTTTTCGTCGATCACGCAGGAGATTTTAATTTCCGACGTGCTGATCATCATAATATTGATCCCCTCGCGCGAAAGCACGTCGAACATTTTGGCCGCCACCCCCGAGTGAGACCGCATCCCCACCCCAACAAGCGAAACCTTCGCAATCGCTTCGGTCACCGACACCGATTTGGCCTCGATGCCCTTCGCCACAATATGAATGATCGGCACGGCCTTCTTCAGGTCGGCGCGAGGCACTGTGAACGAGAGATCCGTCATGGCCGCCTGACTCATGTTTTGAATGATCATGTCGACATTGATACCGGCTTCCGCGACAGCACCAAAAATCCGCGCGGCAATCCCCGGCTTGTCCGGTACTCCGACAATCGTGATCTTCGCCTGATTGCGGTCTCCGGTGACTCCGGCCACTGCCGCCGCTTCCATGTCCGCGTCTTCCTTCGTCACGAGAGTCCCCTTTCCTTCTTTGAAGCTCGAATTGACTTCAACCGGAACGTTGAACTTGGCCGCAAACTCCACCGATCGAGTCTGGAGGACTTTGGCCCCGAGACTGGCCATTTCGAGCATCTCTTCATAGGCGATCCTATCAATTCGTCCCGCCGCAGGCACAATATTGGGATCCGCCGTATAGACCCCATCAACGTCGGTGAAGATAATGCAGCGATCTGCCTTCAGCGCCGCCGCCAGCGCGACGGCGGAGAGGTCGGATCCCCCACGGCCAAGCGTCGTCACATCCGATTGCTCGTTGATCCCTTGGAAGCCTGCCACGACCGGAATGACGCCCTGCTCCAGCGCCTCACGGATACGGTCCGCCGTGACTCGCGCGATGCGAGCTTTGGTATGAGCATTATCGGTAATGATGCCGACCTGCCGGCCCGTAAAGGATCGCGCATTGATCCCTCGCCCGCGCAACTCCATCGCCAGAAGGGCAATGGTCACCCGTTCTCCGGTCGAGAGCAGCATGTCCAATTCGCGCTCATCCGGGGTTGCCGTTGCGTCGTGCGCCAGTTTGATGAGCCGATCCGTCTCACCGCTCATCGCCGAAAGCACCACGACGATCTGATGCCCTTCACGCTGCGCCTGGGCCACCCGATCGGCGACGCGGTGGATTCGCTCGATCGTTCCGACTGAGGTCCCGCCATATTTTTGAACGATCAAGGCCATGGACGTCAGCGCTTTGCAAAGAACTTGTTCACGAACTTGGTCGCATCACGAGCAGGCATGTTGATGGACTGGGCATCAGGCTCCGTAAAGCGGCGGCCGGCGGCAACCAGGTTTTTTCCGCCTCCCTCCCCGAATACGTAGAATGCCTTCCCCTGCGCCCCTTCACCGTGATCGCACACCACTAGAAAACGATAGGGTCCTTGCTTGGTCAATTCCTCAACCAACGGACCGACAAGATCACGGTCGAATTCTTCAATGCCGCGGACCTTCGCCTTGATATCGGTGCCATGTACGACTTCGTCTGTCAATTCGGCATGGACATAGACAAAATCTTTCTTCGCAAATTCCGCCAACGCCACGGCCGCTTTGGTACGACAATCTCCGCCTGCAAGTCGGTCGGGGTCCGTCGCATCGAGACCCGCGCAGATTCCTACGCCACGGTGCACATCACTCGTGGCGACAACCGTACCCGTCACACGGTACTTCTCCGCCAGACTCGGCCACGGAACGGCGCGCCCCTCACCCCACAGCCACACACAATTCGCCGGCTTCTTGCCTGCAGCCACCCGTTCGTCGTTGATGGGATGATCACGCAGGATAAAATACGAGGCATCCATGAGTTTCCGCAAAATATCGGCCCCGTCACCCGTGGGTAAGACATCGGCGATGGATCGACCGAGTATCGACTTCGGATCAACGCAGGCCACTCGTGGTTTGCCGTTCACCCATACCATGAGATGACGATGACCCGCCCCAGGGTAGAACTGGATGGTTTCGGAACCGAGCTGCTCATTGATCGCCTCAATCAATTCACGGGCTTCTTCGGTTTCGATCAAGCCCGCCGTCGCATCATCCATGATCACATGTGGGCCTAATTTCTTGATCTCACCACCTTTCCCACCTTCCGGTTTCAGCGCCACCATCGTGCAGCGATACACAACATCATGTTCCGTCACGGACACGCCCAAGCTCGCCGCTTCCAACGGCCCGGGGCCTTGATAAAATTTCTTCGGATCGTACCCGAGAATCGCCGTGCCGCTTAACCCACTCCCATGGTGAAGACCGTCGGCAGGAATCACAAGCTGACCGAGCTCTCCGATCTGCGCGAGCCGATCAAGATGGGGAGTCGCGGATGCTTGAAGGGGTGTGCGTCCGCCCAGTTCTTGCTGGGGACGATCGGCCATTCCTCCAGCATGCAAGATGACATATTTCATGAGGTCCACACGCTACTCACACCTTCAATAAACGGGCAACTTCCTCGCGTGTTGCCTTGACGGTCACAGGTTGTTTCGACACGCTGATCGCTGTATCGGCATCTTTCAAACCATGCCCTGTAAGCGTGCATACCACCGTTTCTCCTTCTCGCAAAACCCCGGCACGATGCAATTTTGTCACCCCAGCCACCGACGCGGCAGACGCCGGCTCGCAAAAGACGCCTTCTGTCGCCGCGACTGTCGCATAGGCTCGAAGAATTTCTTCATCCGTGACCATGTCGATGGCGCCGGAAGATTCTTCGACCGCTTTCAACGCCGCCGACCAGCTGGCCGGATTGCCGATCCGAATCGCCGTCGCAACCGTCTGCGGTTGGTCGACGACTCTTCCCAGAACGATCGGAGCCGCACCGGCAGCCTGAAATCCCATCATGCGAGGAAGTTTCGTCGTCTGATTGGCCAGGCGATACTCGCGATACCCTTTCCAGTAGGCGGTAATATTCCCCGCATTGCCAACCGGAAGCACATGGAGACTCGGGGCGTCGCCGAGTTGATCGCACACCTCAAAGGCGGCGGTTTTCTGTCCCTCAATCCGAAAGGGATTCAGGGAATTCACCAAGTCGATGTGATGCGTCGCCGAGAGATCCTTGACGAGCGCCAGAGCCTGGTCGAAGTTTCCTTCAATTTGGATCACCGTAGCGTGATGCATCATCGCCTGGGAGAGTTTCCCCATTGCAATCTTGCCGGCCGGAATCAGCACATAGACAGACAGTCCTGCGCGGGCTCCATAGGCGGCCGCAGAAGCAGAGGTGTTTCCGGTCGACGCGCACATGACCGCGCGCGCGCCATTCTCCACCGCCTTCGAGATCGCCATCGTCATTCCACGATCTTTGAACGAGCCGGTTGGATTCAGGCCCTCGAACTTGAGATACAGATCGAGGCCCGGTGCAATCACTTTAGCCAGCCGTGCCGCACGAATGAGCGGCGTATTACCCTCTCCCAAACTGATGACCGGAGTCTTCTCCGTCACAGGAAGAAACTTGCGGTACTCCTCAATGACGCCGCGCCAGCGATTCATGCGATCACTCGTCCTTGCCTTCGATCCGAATAAGGGTGGCGGGTTCGGAGACAAACACCTTGCGGTTGATTTCACGGAGCGCCGCCTGCACATCGCGCTCCCTTGCCATATGCGTTTTGATGACCACCGGCACTGTTTGCCCTTCCCGACGCCCCTGCTGCAACATCGACGAAATGCTGATCTCGCAACGACCGAGCTCCCCGGCAATCTGCGCCAACACACCGGGGCGGTCCACAACGGTGAACCGCAAATAGTAGAGCGAGCGGATCTCGTCCATCGGCTTCATACGGAGCGGTCGCCGCTGATCCTGTTGAAACGACGCAGCAGGCACCCGTCCTATTGCGCCCTTGAGCAGGTTCCGCGCGATTGCGATGACGTCGCTGACCACGGCACTCCCCGTCGGCATTGACCCAGCCCCTCGGCCATACAACACAACATCACCGACCGCATCGCCGACCAGCTGAATCGCATTGTAGACGCTCTCCACCTGCGCGATGGGAGATACCGACGGCAACATCGTAGGGTGAACCCTGGCTTCAATCTCGCCATCGACAAGTTTCGCAATAGCCAGCAGCTTGATCGTAAACCCAAACTCTCTCGCATAGGCAATGTCGGTCGGAGTGACATGCGTAATCCCCTCGGTGTAGATCTCTTTGAAATTCACCGGGGTTCCATAGGCGAGACTGACGAGAATGGCGAGCTTGTGCGCCGAGTCGACTCCAGCCACATCGAAGGCCGGATCCGCCTCGGCATAACCGGCTTGCTGTGCATCCTTCAGGATCGTCTCGAAACTATGGCCCTCGTGGGTCATCCTCGACAAGATATAATTGGAAGTCCCGTTGATAATGCCATAGATGGATTGGATCGTATCGCCTGCCAGCCCCTCCGTCAGCGCCCGAATGACAGGAATCCCGCCGCCTACGCTGGCCTCGAAACCCAGATCAACCCCCTTGCGCAAGGCGGTCTCGAAAATTTCTTCGCCGTGGAGGGCCAGCAGGGCCTTGTTCGCCGTGACCACATGCTTGCCCGCATCGATCGCTTCCAAGATGACTCGCTTGGCCGTATCGCACCCGCCGATCAATTCGATCACGACATCGATGGCCGGGTCGTTGAGCACTTGCGTTACGTCGGTTGTCAAGAGACCGGAAGGAAGCACAATCCCGCGATCTCTTGTGATGTCGAGATCGGCGATGCAAACCAGCTCCACCGGCACGCCGACACGACGGCGAATGAGCGTGGCATTGTCGAGGAGGACTTTGGCCACCCCAGTGCCTACCGTACCGAACCCGATAATTCCGACTCCGATGCGCGACTTCATTCCTCCGCTCCGTCAAGCTTGAGCGCCTTGCGAATTCCCCTTACGGCCTGGCGTGTCCGGTGCTCATTTTCCACCAGCCCGAAGCGTACATATTCATCACCGCCTTCACCAAATCCGATCCCCGGAGACACCGCGACCTTTGCTTCTTTGAGCAACAGTTTCGAAAATTCCAACGACCCCATCTGGCGATAGGGCAGTGGAATGCGCGCCCACACAAACATCGTCGCCAGCGGCTTCGTCACCTGCCACCCAATCCGGTTCAATCCGCCCACGAGAACGTCGCGCCGTTTCTGATAGCGCAAGACGGTTTCCTTCACGCAGTCCTGCGGACCGTTCAGCGCAATGACGCTGGCGATTTGCAAGGGCTGAAAAATTCCATAGTCGAGATAGCTTTTGATCTTCGCCAGAGCCCCGACAACCTCGCGATTGCCCACACAGAAGCCCACGCGCCAACCCGGCATGTTATAGGCCTTTGAAAGCGTATAGAATTCCACTCCGATGTCCTTTGCCCCAGGGACTTGAAGAAAGCTCGGTGCTTTGTAGCCATCGAACACAAGATCGGCATAGGCCAGATCGTGAATGACAATGACGTGGTGCTCTTTGGCAAAGGCCACGATCTTTTTGAAAAAATCGAGGTTCACCACCGCCGTCGTCGGGTTATGCGGGAAATTGATGACGAGAATCTTCGGTCGCGGGAAGGTCTGGCGATAAACGCGTGTCAGATCTTCAAAAAAATCACTATCCTGGCGCAGCTCGATTCCCCGGACCTCACCACCCGCAATAATGAAACTGTACATATGGATCGGATAGGTCGGCGTCGGGGTCAGCACCACATCGCCTGGACCAATCATCGCCAAGGCTAAATGGGCCAGACCTTCCTTGGATCCAATGGTGACAATGGCTTCTGACTCGGGATCCAGATCGACATCATAGTTTCGCTTGTACCACCCACAAATTGCATGCCTCAGCTTGGTGATCCCTCGTGAAGCAGAGTAGCGGTGATTTTTCCCCTTGCGAGCCGCTTCGATCATCTTCTCGACGATGTGGGACGGTGTCGGTTGGTCGGGGTTCCCCATGCCGAAGTCGATAATATCATCGCCTTGTTGCCGAGCCTCAAGCTTGAGAGATTGCACTTGTGCGAAGACATACGGCGGAAGTCGCTTGATTCGATAAAATCCGTCACTCAGCCCCATGAATTTCCTTCGTCGTTCTTGGTGACTCCCAATTTCTCTACCTCTCTCGATCAGAAGGTTAGGGAGCTTGAGAGGTGCCTATTCTAATCGAGGGCTCTAGTCGAGTCAATTTGCTCGTGATTCTGTGGGGTTCCGAATCCTGCCCAGGCACCGCCCTCCTACCTAATTTGAACTGAACCCTGCGAGTCTGTTCTTGCCCCCCCTTGCTCCTTTCTGCTACTAATACTTCGCGTTACCACCTCATGTTGTTGTCCCACGCTTCCTGGTACCCGACAGACCGGATGGAGGATGCATGGCCCGGCTGGGCATCAACATCGATCACGTTGCAACGTTGCGGCAAGCGCGAGGGGGAACCGACCCCGATCCGCTGGCCGCGGCTGTCCTCGTCGAACTTGCCGGAGCCGACGGCCTCGTCGTCCACCTGAGAGAAGACCGGCGACATATCCAAGACCGGGACCTTCAGCTATTACGTGACATTATCCGCACCAAGCTCGATCTTGAAATAGCGGCGGACGATGCCATGGCGAAGATCGCTCTCAACGTCAAACCGGACCTGGTGACTTTGGTCCCCGAGAAACGACAAGAACTGACAACCGAAGGGGGATTGGATGTTGCGGGGCAACGCGATCGGATTCAAGGGATTGTTGCTCTTTTGCATGACGGCGGGATTCCCGTCAGCGTCTTTGTCGAACCCGATCTCAATCAAATCAAAGCCGCACACAAAATTTCGGCCGACTTTGTGGAGCTACATACCGGCCGTTATGCGAATGCGACCCGTTCCAAAGACGCCGACGCTGAATTCGAAGCCATCACTCAAGCTGCGAAGCTGGCCTACAAGCTGGGCATCGGGGTGAACGCCGGGCACGGATTGAATTATCGCAACGTGAAGCGCCTGACCCATATTCCGGAAATCGTTGAATACAACATCGGGCACAGTATCATTGCGCGGGCCGTCCTCATCGGCCTCGAACAGGCCGTGAAAGAGATGAAGGCCTTACTCAGTTAACCAAGATGCCATCGGCCTGCTGGCGTCTGGCAGATCATCCTGCGCTCGGCAACCATGTCATGACGCCATCTGCTCTCCACCATGAGAACCAGGCAGTTCGGGCACAGGCGTGTGACGTCATGCCTCATCCGCACCTCGCCAACCTCGGCATTGGCTCGCCATGACAAAGATCGTCACCGGCTCGCAGATGCAGGATCTCGATCGCCGAACGATCGCCGAAGCTCGCATCCCAGGAACAACGCTGATGGAGCGCGCCGGCTCAGGCGTGGTGTCCTGTCTCGAACAGACACTCGGATCTGCACGCGGGAAGATCGTCACCATCCTTTGCGGCAAAGGCAACAATGGAGGCGATGGATTTGTCGTGGCTCGGCTGCTCCATCGTCGCCAGGCGAAGGTCCGTGTCCTCACTATGGCGCCTGTCTCTGAGTTGAGCCGCGATGCCGCAACGATGTATCGGCAATTCGTTCGCGGGGCAGGCAAGTCGGCCGTGCGTCCGTACACATCCAAGAGCCAGGCCCAATCGCTCTTAAGCGACAGTGACATCCTCGTCGATGCCCTGTTCGGAACGGGCCTCTCTTCAGAAGTCACAGGACGCTTTGGCGAGGCCATCGACGGTATCAACGAAGCAGGCCGCCCTGTCGTGGCCGTCGATCTCCCCTCAGGCCTCCATGCCGATACCGGAGTCATACTTGGCCGAGCCGTCCGGGCCTTGCTCACCGTGACATTCGGGCTCCCGAAATTGGGGTTGTACCAAAACCACGGGGTTGATCTTGCCGGGCTGGTGACCATCATCGATATCGGCATTCCTCAAGCCTACATCGATGCCGTCCAGAGCCGAACAACCTTGATCACGAATTCGTTCGTGCAGGCTGCGCTACCGGCACGGCGACTGTCGAGTCACAAAGGTACGTTTGGCCATGCCGGGATCATCGCGGGCTCCGTCGGCAAGACCGGTGCAGCGGCCATGGCTGCGAAAGCGGCCCTTCGAACCGGCGCGGGCCTGGTCACTGTCGCCATCCCTTCCAGTCTCAATGACGTGTTGGAAGCGAAATTGTTGGAAGCGATGACCGTCCCGATGCCGGAAACGAAAGCGCGGACTTTTTCCAGAACAGCTCTTGATCGGCTCGCAGCTTTCATCGCCGCAAGAACCGCAATCGCGATCGGTCCCGGACTGTCGACACATCCAGAAACGGTCGAACTGGTCCAAGCCCTCATCAAACAGCTCGATCGACCCGCCGTCCTCGACGCGGATGCGCTGAACGCGCTGGCCGGACGTGCCTCGCTTCTGACTGCATGCAAGACGCCTCCGATTCTCACGCCCCATCCGGGCGAGATGGCTCGCCTGGAAAGTGATGCAACGCCCCAGAGCATCAATGCAGATCGAATCGGATCTGCCACTCGGTTTGCGCGAGAACGCGGGGTATTCGTCGTCTTGAAAGGTGCCCGGACCGTCGTTGCTCGGCCGGATGGAGCCGTGGCGATCTGCCCAACCGGCAACCCGGGCATGGCGACGGCAGGAACCGGCGATGTCTTGACCGGCATGATCGTAGGACTCTTGGCTCAAGGCCTGGCGTCATGGGAAGCCGCCTGTGTTGCCACATACCTGCACGGGTATGCCGGGGACTTGGCCGCGGCCACAAGCGGACAAGCAGGGCTGATTGCCGGAGACGTCATTGAGCAGATCCCGCATGCACTCAAAACGGTTTCTAAGGCCTAGCCGAGCCAGATTCAATGGTGTGGAGGATGATCAGAATGCCAAGGCGAAAGAATGCTTCATCCGCCAGTTCGCTGGATCTTGTCCTCTCATCGCGTTTCGAGACAGAGTCCTTCGGGCAGGCCATTGGCTGTGCGTTCATGGGAGGGGAAGTGCTCGCGTTGATCGGTGAACTGGGCGCAGGCAAGACCACCTTGGTCCGAGGGATTGCAGCCGGGCTCGGAGTACCACCCGCGTCTGTCAGCAGCCCCACTTTTGTGTTGATTCATGAATACCGTGGCCGGCTTCCTCTGATCCACGTCGACCTCTATCGGTTGCACACCAATGCAGAAGCCGAGTCGATCGGACTATCGGATTGCTTCACCGGCCAGTCGATCACCGCCATTGAGTGGGCCGACCGGTTTCCCGCGCTGCTCCCGGAGGACCGGCTCGCAGTGCGCTTGACGCACCGGAGCCTGGCCACGCGGAAGGTGCAGCTGGAGGCATACGGACCGCAGTCATTCGCACTCCTGATTCGGATCAAACAGGGCCGGCGCCTAACTCGACGATCAACCCCATCACCTCAGGGGAAACCCAGTAGTCGAAGAAAGGCCCTGAAGCGATGATTCGATTGATTCTCGTCGGCATTCTCTTGCTCCTCTCCTTGGCCTTCTTTCTGCAAAACCAGGAGCAAGAAGTCACGCTCCGCTATTTTTTTGGATTGCTCGTGGCCTCGACACCCATTTATAAACCCATTCTGACAGGCTTTGCCGTCGGGCTGCTGGTCTCAGCCATTTTACTGTTTCCCCCGTGGGTGCGCGGACGCATCGAGCTGCGACGCAAAACGAAAGCGCTACAAGAAGCCGAGGTGGACCTTGAGCGGCTTCGTCAGTCGATTGAGAAGATTTCCGGCCGAACTTCCACTTCCTCCCCACTGGAACCATCACAGGACCTCGCCGATGAGTGACGCGGACACCAGCCCTCTCATGCGCCAGTATCGGGACATCAAGCGGGGCTACCCGCAGGCCATCCTGTTTTTTCGTGTCGGGGATTTTTATGAGATGTTCTACGAGGACGCGCAGGAAGCCTCGCGGCTCCTCTCCATCGCGCTCACGTCCCGCGACAAAAATAGTCCCGATCCGGTTCCACTTTGCGGAGTCCCCCATCACGCGGCAACCGGCTACATCGCAAAGTTGCTCAGGACCGGGCGGAACGTGGCCCTCTGTGAACAGGTCGAAGATCCCAAGCTTGCCAAAGGGCTGGTGCGCCGTGAAGTCGTCCGGCTCTACACGCCTGGCACGCTCGTCGATCCAGAATTCCTCTCGCCGGTTGAATCAAACTACCTCGCCGCTCTATCCATCCGTCCGGCGTCAGCACAGTCATCGCTGATTGGACTGGCGGCGCTCGAAGTCTCCACCGGCGAGTTTTGGATTACGGAGTTCCAAGGCCCGGAAGCTGTCGTGAACGTGCTGGACGAACTTGCCCGGATGGAACCTCGGGAGGTACTGTTTGCAGCCGGACTCGATCGTCAAGCCGCAGCCTGGCTAGACCAGATCAAAGGTGCGCGATTGTGTGAACGGCCGACCGCCTCGTTCGACCAGCAACGGGCCACAGGCGCGCTGCACACTCAGTTTCACGTACACACGCTGGAGGCCTTCGGGTGCCACGGCCTGACTGCCGCCATTGGAGCAGCCGGTGCGGTCTTGCATTACCTTCGAGAAACCCAGCCGACCGCACCGCTTGAGCACATCCGCCGGCTCACTGTCCGTTGGAACAACGAGATCATGCATCTGGACAGCGTCACCATTCGCAACCTGGAACTCCTCAAGTCACTGGCCTCTGCTGAGAGCACGCTGAACTCACGATCCATCACCCTGTTGGCCGTCCTGGATCGAACTGTCACGGCCATGGGTAGCCGGCTGCTGCGACAATGGCTGGTCAGGCCACTGATCCAATGCACCCAGATTCGGGCGCGGTTGGACGCCGTGGGTGAACTGAAGGACCGAATGCAAGAACGTGTGGCTTTACGCACCGCCTTGCGGGAAGTCCAAGATATCGCGCGACTCGGCAGCCGTATCGTGTTGGGCCTCGCGGGTCCGCGCGAGCTCCTCGCCTTGAAACAGTCCCTTTCCATCTTGCCGGAAATCCTCATTTACCTCGCGCCATTCAAAAGTTCATTGCTCGTCGATGCCCACGCTTCGTGGGATGACGGGCGCGATCTCCACGACCTGATCGAACAGGCCATCCGATCTGAGGCCTCACTCTCCCTTCGCGACGGAAACATCATCAAGGAGGGCTACGACGCCGGCGTCGATGAACTGCGCAAAGCCAGCAAGGAAGGGAAAAGCTGGATTGCTGGACTTGAGAACAAAGAGCGCGAACGCACCGGCATCGACTCGCTGAAAGTGCGCTACAATCAGGTGTTCGGCTACTACATCGAAATCACCAAGGCCAATCTCGCCCGCGTACCGGACGACTACATCCGGAAGCAAACTCTTGTCAATGCCGAGCGGTTCATGACGCCCGAATTGAAAACACTCGAAGAACGCGTCACTGGAGCCGAGGCCAAGCTGCTCGCGCTTGAGCAGGACATCTTTACACAAGTCCGCAGTCGCCTGGCCACAGAAGCTCATCGACTGGACTCCATGGCGAACAGCCTCTCGCTGATCGATGTCCTGGCCGGCCTCGCCGAAACCGCGGCGTTGAACCAATACACGAAACCAACCGTCGATGAGAGTGGAACCATCACCATCCGCAATGGTCGCCATCCGGTGGTCGAACAGCTCCGTGACGACATGGCCTTCGTCCCCAATGATACCGTCTTAGATCTCGAAACCAACCGGCTGCTGATCCTCACCGGGCCAAACATGGCAGGCAAAAGCACCTACCTCCGACAAGTGGCGTTGATCGTTCTCATGGCGCAAACCGGCAGTTTTGTGCCGGCGGCCGAAGCGCGTATCGGACTGGTAGATCGCATCTTCACCCGTGTGGGGGCCTCGGACAATCTGGCCGGTGGCCACAGTACCTTCATGGTGGAGATGGTGGAGACTGCGAACATCCTCAATAGTGCGACCCAACGCAGTCTGATTCTCTTGGATGAGATCGGACGTGGCACCAGTACATATGACGGACTCAGCATCGCCTGGGCGGTGGCAGAACACATTCACGACCGCACCCACCTGGGCGCGCGCACACTATTTGCCACGCACTACCATGAAATGACCCAGCTCGAACAGCAGCGGGAAGGAATCAGAAACTATCGGGTCGCGGTGCAGGAGCGCGACGGCGAGGTTGTGTTTCTCCGAAAAATCGTGGCGGGAGGAGCTGATCGAAGCTACGGGATTCACGTCGCTAAACTCGCGGGGCTTCCTGCTGGGGTGATCGATCGGGCACAAGTGGTGCTGGCACAACTTGAACGACCAGAGTCCGCACTCACGGAGCAGACCAAGGAACAGCCACAACGGACATCTCAGCCGCTTCCCCAACCCCACCCCATCATCGAGGAAGTGAAGCAGATCGACCTGTTCTCGATGACGCCGCTCGATGCACTCAATCGCCTTGCCGAACTGCAGCGCATGGTCCAGCCAGACGACAACCAACCACAACACACATAACGCTCTCCGCAGACGGAAAATTAAAAGGCGGCCACCCCGTCAGGTGCGACCGCCCTTTTGTTCGGCTATCTATTCAGATCAATGCGCTTGATTGTACTTCGCAGTCCACGGAATCAGACCGCCCAGAGTTTTTCCACCAGGAGTCATGACATCGTACTGCATGAGCACATTGGCTCCATCCGGAGACGCTGGCGATGTATTGAGCCCCTGCTTTGCAGCTGCACAACCTGCTTCCATCTCACTCTTGCCCGCGCACGCCTTGAGGCGAAGCGCAGAAATACTCAGGGGCTTGCCCATGGAACCAGCAACTTCAGCGAGCTTCTTGACTGAGGAAATCACACGATGGTTCTGCTCAGTCTCCGTGGCGACAAACTCGATCAGATCCGTCGTGCTGCCCGGAGGCACTTCCTTCGCTGCCGCCGGTCCTGCATGAGGACGGCCCATCTTCTTGAGTTCCTCCCAGGCGGCCTTGTCGGCATAGAACTTTAAGTTCTTGCCAGGATGAATCTTCTGCCAGAACAAACCGCTCTCTGCGGCACCGCCGAAGACAGAAACGTTAATCCAGACGGCTTCATCGTAGGGATCGAGCACGATGACTCGGCCCTGAATCGTGGTCGGCTTGCTCATGTCACCCCACTCAAACCGCTCTTGGAATGCTTCGATGGCCAATGCGGTGGAAGCCATACCGGCTACCAGCACAACGGCTGCCAAAATGGCCCCACCTTGCTTCTGCAGCGTCATAATCGCGTCCTCCTTCAACGACATAAAAGGATGAAAGGGGGGTCTATTCTTCCTTGATCACCTTGAAACCGGTGATTGTCCGACCATCCAAGGTCACTTCCATCGCCACAAGCTCCTGAGAGGCCTTGATGATCTGGTCCATCAGAGCCTTGTCCTTCACCGCCAGGCGCACTGTGGTGGCTGCATGATACCAGCCGGAATAGGCGGAATTCTTTTCGCTCCCACCCGTGAAACCCCATGCGCAGCAGCTGAACAAGGGGTCCGGCGGCTTCACATCCAACATCGTAGATGACCGTCCCGCCGGCGTGCCAGACGCTGGCTCGCCGGAGTTCCAATACTGGATACCGAACAAAAGTTCCCCATCTGGGTTATCGGCCCACTGTGACCAGACACGGCCTTGAAGCGTCTTAACAGCGGCTTCCGCCTTCAGTGGTTTTCCACCGACAACCGCATCAGCAGGACCTGCAGCGCCTGGGGCATCGGCAGCGATGGAAAATTCGGCCGCTAGCAAGCCGAAAACCGAGAACGCTGTAACGGCGGCTAGAACGACAACCCTCTTCATACCTAGTCCCTCCTTCGTAAAGATGACACTCACAACCTATAAACGTTCGTTTTAAGACGATAGGTGATCGAAACGATTTTAGAAGCCACCCTGGTTGCAGAGAACATGTGTCGTTCTCCCTGCTTCCCTTCCTCTTTCACACTTTACCGCGCCGGATCTTCAATACAACAACCGTGGACTGGTATCAAAACGGTACTGAAACGACGATTTGGTGTCAAGGAAATGTTTGGCAAAAGACTGAGTTGATAAATTACAACAATTAAACGATGAAAATCAATTGGTTGCAAATATAGGGCGAACCAAGGCCAACTAGCCGACGTGAGCTTCTATCAAATATTCTCAACTCAACGCTGCAACCTGTCGGGAAGAGAGCGGTCCCAAGCCAGTAATCGCCATCGTTCCAGGGGCGAATAGTTCTTGTGCGACACGAAACACCTGCTGCTCTGTAACAGCATCGATCTCCGACACCATCTCTTCCAGACTCGTATGAGCTCCTGCAATCAATTCGTCCTTCGCGAGTTTGTTCATCCGGCTATGGGAACTCTCCAGGCTCAGCATGAGGCTGCCCTTCATCTGATCTTTTGTCCGCTTAAGCTCCGACCGTTCGATACCGTGGGCCGCCATTCTCCGAATTTCACGACGGATCAAATCCAGGACGCGCTCCACTTCGCGCGCTCGGGTGCCCGCATAAATTGTCATGGTGCCCCCGTCGGAGTAACCCGACAAGAAGGAATAGATAGAGTAGGCCAACCCACGCTTTTCACGAACCTCTTGGAAGAGCCGCGAACTGACGCTGCCTCCCAGCACGCTGTTCAACATATAGGCCGCATAGCGATCTTTATGACCGGCAGAAAGTCCCTTGAGCCCTACGCAGAGATGCACCTGTTCCAGGAGCTTTCGTTTCATGATCCTGCCGCCACAGACCTCTAGAGGCCAGCGTTTACGAGGCGCAGCGTTCACAGACTGACGACGGCGCCCGAATGCATGGGCGATCGTTTTCTCGAGCTGACGTTGATCGAAATTCCCCGCGACTGCGAACACCATCTCCTGCGGACGATAGTGAGTCTCGAGATAGTCGAGAAGATCCTGCCGGTGCAGCCGGACGATCGTCGTTTCTTGCCCCAGAATCGGCCGACTCAGGGGATGACGGCCCATCACAAGGCCCGTATGAAGTTCCTGTACCAGGTCCTCGGGATCGTCTTGAACCATGCGGATCTCTTCAAGGACCACTTGCTTCTCTTTTTCAATCTCCTTCGGTCCAAAACGAGACCGGTGGAACAGATCCGAGAGCAGGTCCAGGGCTTTGGATAGATGCTGATCGAGGACTTTGACATAGAAGGTGGTCGTTTCGCGTGTGGTGAAGGCGTTCATCTCGCCCCCGAGCGCGTCGATCTCGCGGGAGATATCCGTGGCCGACCGAGTGGCCGTCCCTTTGAAGAACATATGTTCGATGAAGTGGGAGTACCCGGCTTGCGCGGAGCCTTCGTCCCGGGAACCGGCATTGACCCACATGCCGACCGTGACCGACTTGAGTGTCGGAATCCGCTCGGTGACCAAGCGGACCCCGTTATCGAGAATGAGCTTGCGGTACAAGGGGGTTACCCGCCCGCTGGATCCTTCGCGCCGCTGCCGGTCGGCACCGGCATGGTCTCTTTCCGGCTGAGCCGGATCTTGCCTTGCTTATCGATCTCCAACACCTTCACGAGAATCTGATCGCCTTCGGCCACTTCGTCGGACACAGCTTTCACCCGATGGTGGGCGAGCTGCGAGATGTGGACCAGTCCATCTGTGCCCGGCAACACCTCCACGAACGCGCCGAAGTCCATAATCTTTCTGACCGTGCCCGTGTATATTTTCCCGATTTCGACTTCCTCGGTCAGGCGGCCGATGATGTCTTTGGCCTTTTGCAGCGAGGCCTCATCTGTGGACGCAATGGTCACAATGCCCGTATCCTCGATATTGATCTTGACTCCGCACTCAGCCTGAATCCCGCGGATGGTTTTCCCACCTTGGCCGATGATGTCCCGAATCTTGTCCTGCTTCACCTTCATCGTAAAGATGCGCGGCGCAAACGGCGAGAGGTCGGTGCGCGCGCCCGAGAGTGCCGTGGCCATGCGGCTGAGAATATGCAGCCGTCCCGCGCGGGCCTGCTCCAGCGCTTGCTGCATGAGCGCCGTCGTAATCCCGCCGATCTTGATGTCCATCTGCAACGCCGTGACTCCGTTCTTCGTCCCGCACACTTTGAAATCCATGTCGCCGAGATGGTCTTCCAGTCCGAGTATGTCGGACAGAATCATGACCCCATTCCCTTCCTTGATGAGCCCCATCGCAATACCGGCGACCGGCTCCTTGATCGGGACGCCCGCATCCATCATAGCCAGGGTTCCGCCGCAAACTGTCGCCATGGAGGACGAGCCGTTGGATTCTAGAATCTCCGAGACGATACGGAGTGTGTAGGGGAACACGTCCTTGTTTGGAAGAACCGGCTTCAAGGCGCGTTCAGCCAGCGCCCCATGGCCCACTTCTCGTCGACCCGGCGAGCGAAGCGGCCGCGCCTCGCCGACGCTGAACGGCGGGAAATTGTAATGCAGCATGAACGTCCGCATGTACTCACCCTCCAACGCATCGATACGCTGCTCATCGTCGGAGGTGCCTAGCGTGACGACAGCCAGACTCTGCGTTTCGCCGCGCGTGAAGAGGGCGGATCCGTGTGTGCGGGGCAACAATCCCACTTCACACGTAATCGGTCGAATGTCCGCCGGGCCACGGCCGTCGGCTCGAGACCCCTTTTCGAGAATCATGCTTCGGACTTCTGTGTACTCCAACCCATGGAACACGATCTTGATATGCCGTTCGCTCGTAAGCACGTCTGGATTCTTCAGCTTCTCGACCGCCTCGGCCAGGACCTGATCCAACCGTTCCTGACGCATCGTTTTGTTGGGGATCATGATTGCGTCACGAATGGCCTTGGCAGCCAGCTCCTTCACCTTCGCCGTCAGCCCTGGATCGATCGCTTCGATCTTCACTTCGCGCTTCTTGTTCCCAACCTTCTTCGACAACTCGGAAATCTTCGCGACGATCTTTTTGATCTCGGCATGCGCCAGTTCGAGCGCCTGGAGCATCGTCGCTTCCGACAATTCGTTGGCCCCTGCTTCAACCATCATTACGGCATCCGCAGTCCCCGCAACGACCAGATGCAACTCGCTTTTCTCCATGGTTTCGAGATCGGGGTTCACGACAAACTGTCCATTCACGCGTCCGATCTTGACGCCAGCCACTGGGCCTTGGAAAGGAATGTTCGAAATAGACAGCGCGGCTGACGCCGCCGTGATGCCGATAACATCGGATGAGCCGGTCTTGTCGGCGGAAAGAACGGAGGCGATCACCTGCGTTTCGAAGTAATAGCCTTCAGGAAAGAGTGGGCGAAGGGGCCGGTCAATCAAGCGGCTGGTGAGCACTTCTTTTTCAGATGGCCGACCTTCGCGCTTGAAGTACCCGCCGGGTATCTTCCCGGCGGCGTAGGTCTTCTCCTGATAGTCAACGGTCAGCGGGAGAAAATCTATTCCCGGCTTCGCCGTCTGCGAGGCCACCGCTGTCGCCAGAACCACCGTATCGCCGTACGAGGCCCAAATTGATCCGTCGGCCTGCTTCGCGACCCGTCCGGTTTCAAGCCGGAGTGTCCGGCCCGCAATGTCAATTTCAACAACCTGTACCATCTGATGGTCTCCTCTGGTTAGGCCCCACAGATGCCCACAGAGATACGTTCGCGCACGAACGCATGTCCGTGTTCACCTGTGTGACGTTCGATCGACGCTGCCGCACCACCGTGCGACAGCGGTAGGCACAACAAACTCAGCCGACTACTTCCGAATGCCGAGCCGGTCGATGATGGCCCGATACCGCGCATCATCAATACCGCGAAGATAGTCCAATAAACGCCGTCTCCGCCCCACCAACTGCAACAGCCCGCGCCGTGAGTGGTGATCCTTCTTGTGCGTCTTAAAATGCTCCGTGAGATACGTGATGCGGTTGGTCAGCACCGCGATCTGCACTTCCGGGGACCCGGAGTCCGTATCGTGGTGCCGATATTGCTTGATCAATTCCGTTTTTGCTTCCTTTAGTAATGCCATGGATCTTGCTCCTCTTCACTGCGCATTCAATTAAGTGACTCGATCTCCACCAATACTTTGTGAATCTTAATCGGCCCCGCGGTTCGTCCATCATGAGTCCCAATCGCCAGCAGTCGACCTCCTTCATCCTTGAGCCGTACAGAGACCGACTCAGACGAGAATGGGAGCTGACCGATTCCCGCAGGAGAGACTGCGCCACCATGCAACACACGCTGGGCCTGTTCGTCGGTGACCACAAGGGCAGGCAACTGGTCCAACACTTGGTCCAACGCGATCAGGTGATTCAGGAAAGTCCCAACCGCCACCCGCGCAGCAACCTGATCGACGGTCAAGGCTTGGTCCATCGACAGAGGGCCCACTCGACGACGTTCGAGTGCGAACAGATGCCCGCCGACGCCCAGCGCCTGGCCGATATCGGCACACAACGTTCGAATGTAAGTCCCTTTCGAGCAGACGACGCGCAATGTCACATCCCGGCCGTCAATAGCCAGAACCTCCAGTTCGTGAATAACAATCGCCCGCTCTTCGCGTTCAAGCGTCTTGCCCGCTCTGGCTGCTTTGTAGAGCGGCCGTCCTCCGACTTTCACAGCCGAGTACATCGGCGGCAATTGCTGTTGCGGACCGCGAAACCGAGTGACCACATTACGAAGCGCCTCTTCACTCACCTTGCTTGCATCGATCTGCGCCAGGATCGTCCCTGTCGCATCTTGCGTGTCTGTCGTTTCCCCGAGACGCAAAACCGCACGGTATTCCTTATCCCAATTCACCAAATACTCCGCGATTCGCGTGGCACGCCCCACCAATACAGGTAAGACACCCGTAGCGGCAGGATCCAGCGTGCCCGCATGACCAACCTTGACTCCGCCCAAGAGCCCGCGCACCTTGGCCACCACATCATGGGATGTCCAGCCGGTTTCCTTCTTCACAATGAGGACCCCCTCGGCAACGGCAGCTTGTTGGGTCATATCTGTTGTGGTACCCATTGAGATCCCTACGTCCTTACGATCCTGGCGCTGTTCCATCCGGTGTGCTTGATGGGGCAGGCACGTCACCCGGGTCAGTGTTCCTGTGCAATCCATCCAATAACTGCAACACACGATCTCCGCGTAGACCGCTGACATCTTTCTTGAAGATCACCTCGGGAAGATACCGTAGCGTGAGGCGACGGCCTAACTCGGCTCGCACAAACCCGCTGGCCTTCGACAGCCCGGCAAAGATGTCACGCTCAGCCTGATCCTTCTCCATGGTCGTGACAAAAATATGAGCGATGCGCAAATCCGCCGTCAGTTCGACATCGGTCACTGTCACGGAATGCACCCGCGGATCTTTGATTTTTCGCATCAGGATATCCGCCACTTCCATCCGAATCTGATCGGCCACCCGATCGGCCCGCTTGTATGTTGTCTTGGACATTCTCCCCTGATCCCCGGCCCTGACCTGGACAGAGACACCCATCACCCACTCACCACTACAACAATTCCAACTTGGTTCGGACCACCTCAACTGCGGGCATGTTCTTGATCAGATTCAACGCCTGATCGAGCACTTGATTGACATGGCTGCTTTCATTTGCGACACAGGCCATTCCTAACACGGCCTTCTGCCAGAGGTCCTGCCCGTCCACTTCGGCTACCGACAGATTAAACTTTCGGCGCAGTCGGTCTTTCAGACTATGAAGCACCTGCCGTTTGTCCTTGAGCGACTGACTTTCCGAGATAAACAGCTCAACGGTGCACAGACCAACGACCATTTCCGACGCTCGTCCACACGGGCACGTTACAGGATACTCAAAAATTTCGTCCGGCGAGGCGTACGTTGTTCGGTACGTTGAGTCTCCGAGCGCCGCGAGAACGACGCTGGCGGAATTTTTCAGCATCCCGTTCAGAGCTTCGCGGCAATCTTGTCGATCGCATAGGCCTCGACGATATCGCCGGTCTTCACATCATTAAAGTTCTCGATACTCAGCCCACATTCGTACCCCTGCTGTACTTCACGCACATCGTCTTTGAACCGCCGCAACGATCCCAGTTTTCCCTGGTAGACGACGACATTATCCCGGATCACGCGCACACCGGCACTCGAGCGGGAGATCGTCCCGTCAATGACGTAGGACCCAGCCACGACCCCTGCCTTGGGAATCGTGAACACCTGCCGTACCTCGGCCCGTCCCAATGTCCGCTCTTTGAGCGTCGGTTCGAGCAACCCTTCCATCGCAGCCTTGATGTCCGCAATGGCATCGTAAATGATCGTGTAGAGCCGGATATCGACCCCCTGCTGCTCAGCTAATGCGGCGGCTTTTGGCTCCGGCCTGATATTGAAACCGATGATGATGGCGCGCGACGCAGCCGCTAACAGCACGTCGGATTCCATAACCCCTCCGACCCCGTTATGAATGACGCGCAGTTTGACGGCTTCCGTCGATAGCTTCTCCACCGCACCCGCCAATGCTTCAGACGATCCCTGGACATCGGCTTTGATGACGATGGCCAATTCCTTCACCGACCCTTCTTGAATCTTCGCGAAGAGATCATCGAGCGAGACTTTGGCGGGACCGGCCAACTCCGCAGCCCGCCGCTTTTGAGTCCGCTCTTCGGCAATCTCTCGGGCAATCCGTTCATCCGAGACAACTTGGAAGACATCTCCCGCCGATGGAACCCCCGGCAACCCGACTACCTCGACGGGGATGGATGGACCAGCCTGCTTCGTTTTCGCACCTCGATCATTGATCAGCGCTCGGACACGCCCACTAAACGTCCCAACGACATAGACATCACCAACGTTTAGAGTACCGCTCTGGACCAACACCGTTGCGACAGGACCACGGCCACGTTCGATCTTCGCTTCGATGACGGCGCCCTTGGCCTGTCGATGAGGATCGGCCTTCAGTTCGAGCACTTCGGACTGGAGGAGAATCATCTCGAGTAGGGTATCGAGCCCCGTTTTCTGCTTGGCGGAGACTTCCACCATGATGGTATCGCCGCCCCAGGCTTCGGAAATCAGCCCATGCTCAGACAGTGCATTTCTCACTCGATCTGGATTGGCTCCCGGCTTGTCGATCTTGTTGATCGCCACGATCAGCGGCACTCCGGCGGCTTTGGCGTGATGAACCGCTTCGATGGTCTGCGGCATGACGCCGTCGTCTGCGGCCACGACCAAAATGACAATGTCGGTGACCTTGGCTCCACGTGCGCGCATCGACGTGAAGGCCTCATGGCCCGGCGTATCGAGGAAGGTCACCTGTTTGCCGCGCACCGGCACGGTATAGGCTCCGATATGCTGAGTGATCCCGCCGGCTTCCCCTTCAGCCACTTTCGTCTGCCGAATCGCATCCAGCAATGACGTCTTCCCGTGATCGACGTGGCCCATGATAGTGACGACCGGTGGACGTGGTTCGGGCCGTTCATCGCCTCCCGTTTCAACCACATCTTGTAGCAGGTCCTCGCCGGCTTTCTCCACGGCCACTTCAATCTTGACGCCGCTCTCCTCGGCAAAAATCGATGCCGCATCCAAACTCATCGGCTGATTGAATGTGAGTATCTGGCCCATTTCAATCAGTTTCCGAACAATGTCCGCCGGCCGCTGGCCGATCAACTCGGCAAACTCCTTCACCGTCGTCCGAGGGGTCACCTTGACGCTTTTCCGACGCGGCTTGGTGACCTCCCCTGGGGTACTGTGATGGACATGCTTCGACCGGTCGTCGCGCCGCTGGTGAAGCGGAATCGCCCGGAGGTCTTGCCAGCGGGCGGCATCTTCTCGAAACTTGACATCCTGTTGCTCGTCTTTAGGCCGACCCGGCTTCCGCGCTTTCTTGAGTTTGTCTTTTTGCCCCTCAGCCTCAATGGCCTCGAAAGCCATGCTCTTCTTTTTAGCCGCCACCGCTTCCATGGTCGCCGCCGCACCCGGTTGCACGGCCACCGCAGGCGGCGCCTGTGTGGCTTCCTGCGCCGGCACAGCAGGAGGCGGAGTGAGCAGCCCGGCCTCGCCCGGCCCCGCCACTTCTGCTGGATAGCTGCGATCAACTTCTCCTGCGAGCAGGTGCGCCGCAGGAGCGGCCGAAAAATGTACGCCGCTCGAGGGGATGGCCGTTACTGCACTTTCAATTTCGCCGACAGACGCGGAAGAGAGCGCCCCGATCGGCTCATCCTCCTTCTTTCGCTTGATCAGAATACGTCGTTTGTCGGGCTTGGCAGGCTCTTCTACCAGCTGACTCTTCGCCGACCCAGCTTTGGGGTGACTCACATGATGTGCGTGCTTCGCGCCATGTCCCGCTTCGCCCTCCGTAACTTTCCCGGCGTCTTTCGACTTTGAAGCGAGTTTGTCCAACACCTTCTGAACGATTTCATCGTCCAGCGCGCTGCTATGGGACGCGACAGACACACCCATCTTTTTGAGTTCGGGAATGAGCGCACGATTTTCCATTCCCAGCTTCTTGGCAAGTTCATAGACACGCATAGCTATCAGTCAATTCCGGTGTTCTAGCTGCTCGTCGCTTCGCCGGCCTCGGCTCTGGCGGCCTGCCGAGCTTCTTCCTGCAATCGTTGGGCTTCGGCTTCTTCCGCGAGAGCTGCTTTGATTTCCTTGTCTCGCTCGACCTTCTCTTTTTCGTACTCGGTCGCGCTGATGATGTCGATCTTCCAGCCTGTCAGGCGCGCTGCCAGCCTGACGTTCTGGCCGTTCTTGCCGATGGCCAACGACAACTGGGAGTCGGCGGCGACGACGAGCGCCGACTTCTTCTCTTCATCAATGCCGACTTTCTCGATCGTCGCCGGATTCAGGGCCTCCGCGATAAACACGCGAGGATCCTGCGTCCATGTAATGATGTCGATTTTCTCACCACGCAGTTCACGGACGACCGCTTGCACGCGTGACCCTTTGATACCCACGCAGGCTCCGACCGGATCCACAGCCTTTTCACGAGACGTAACGGCTATTTTCGTACGATCACCGGGCTCCCGGACGACCGACTTGATCTCGATGATTTTTTCCATGACTTCCGGCACTTCGAGTTCGAAAAGCTTTGACACGAATTGCGGATGGCTGCGAGACAGAATGACTTGAACATCCTTCGGCGTACGACGAACTTCCAACAGCATGGCTTTCACACGATCGCCGCGACGATAGGTCTCCCGGGGAATCTGCTCTTGAATGGGAAGAAGCGCTTCCGTCTTTCCGAGATCGACAAGGTAATTCCGACGCTCCATACCGAGAATGATGCCGTTCACCAGATCCCCCTGGCGTGTCGAATATTCTTTTTGGACCGCCTCCCATTCCGCCTCACGGACCTTTTGGAAAATGACTTGCTTGGCCGTCTGAGCCGCAATGCGCCCCAGCTCATTCATTTCGATCAGCGATCCGATTTCATCGCCGACCTCCGCCTCACTATCGTATTGGCGAGCCTCCTGCAGCGAGATTTCCGCTTTCGGATTGCTGACCGTATCCACGATAATTTTTTTGGAGACGACGGAAATTTCCCCCGTCTTCGGATCGATTTCGACTTGAATATTTTCAGCTTGACCAAAGCGCTTCTTGGCGGCCGTCTGCAAGGCGGATTCGATGGCCCCGATCACCCGAGCCTTGTCGATTCCTTTTTGACGTCCGATCTCGTCGATCACTGAGATGAGTTCTCGGTTCATGCGTCATGCTCCTGCATCGTGTTGCCGGCGAGCCACAGGCTTCCTCCGCAACCTAAATTTTCACGACCAGCCTGGCCCCTGCAATCATCGCTCGTTCCAGTCTCAGCGTCCGTGGCACGGGTATTCCCTCCGAGACAGTCAACACCACCGCCTGCTCATCCACCTGCGTCAGCTGCCCTGTGACTCGCCAGTGGCCTTCGACTGGCTGCCGTAGCTTGAGACTCACCTGTTTCCCGATCGCTCGCTGATAGTCTTGAAGGCGCGTGAAGAGCCGATCGAGACCTGGCGAAGAAACTTCAAGGGTATATGCGTGGAGGAAAGGATCGGCTACGTCCAACGCCGGTCCCAGCGCCTTATGCGCCCGCTCACAGTCTGTGACAGTGACGCCGCCTGGTTTATCTATCAAAACGCGGACCACGGAGCGAGGCCCCTGGCCAAAACACACCACTTCGACCAACTCCAACTCAAGCGTCCATAAAATCGGCGAAATAACTTCCTGCAACCGGTCGACGACCGACTGCGAGCCACGCTCCGGTATGCTCAACCCTTTTCCCCTGACTCAACCTGCATGTGCTCAAACAAAAAAGTGGGCCTGAGCCCACTTCCAGCGGCAGCACCATACCACGCACCCCCCGGCAAAGCAAGGGGCGCTACCCCGTCAGGAGCGCCCAGCGCGCGGCGAGTGTTTTCGTGATCGGCCCCGGTCGACCAGACCCGATCGTTTTCCCATCAACCTGGATGACCCCCAGCACTTCAAGCGTAGTTCCGGTCAGAAATACTTCCTCGGCTGCATAGAGGGAATCAACCGACATGAAGCGTTCTTCAACCGGAATACTCTCTTTCTTCGCCAACCCCAGAACCACGGTTCTTGTTACGCCGGATAGGATTCGAGGTCCCTCGGGAGCCGTCACGACGGCTCCCGACTGAACGGCCATCACATTGCTGAGCGAACCTTCCGTCACCAGCCCGTCTTTCACGAGGATCGCTTCGAAGACTCCGGCCTTTTTTGCCTCTTCGCGTGCGAGGACATTGCCGAGCAGGTTCACGCTTTTGATATCGCACCGTCCCCAGCGAAGATCTTCACAGGTGCGTGCAGTCACCCCATCCTGACGTATCTGTAGAACCAGCGGATGGAATTCCTTAATCGTCATCACGACGGTCGGTGCGGTATTGGACGGAAACACATGGTCGCGAGGAGCCACACCTCTGGTGATTTGGAGATAGATCTTGGCTTCCTGGTACCCCGTCTGGCTGAGTCCCTGCTGAATCCACTGCGCCCACTGCGCGCGGGAGTAGGGCTGAGAGAGACTCAGTTCTTTCGCGCTCCGCTCGAGCCGCCCAAGATGCGCCGCAAGTTCGAACGGCGTGCCTCGATAGGTCCGGATCACTTCATACACACCGTCTCCGAACTGAAATCCTCGATCGTCGATCGAGACGGTTGCCTCTTTCCAAGGGAGAAACCGGCCATTGACAAAGGCGATATCCGGCATGCGCGTCAGCCTCCTGATTGGTTCGCCGCTTCAATCCAAAACACGCGACGATCCTCGGCGGTAAATTTCCACCCCATGCGCTTTTCAAACACCAGATGGTGCATTCCAGGCGTCACGGCCTTGAACTCAAAGACGCGCTGCCCGTTTTCCACTGCGTTATTACTTGCGATGCGGAGAAACTCGTCGCTGAGGAGGGCGAGTCCTTTGGCATCGTATGACGGGACCCACTGCTCGCCTCTGGTCCGATCTTCCCACAAGTGAATGACGAACGGGCAGTCGACCGTTGTCGCCATCACGCGGCAATCGCTGGAATCAGTGACGAGATTGGAATCCGGCCCGGAAGTATTCACACGCCCTACGTCCAATTCGGTTGAAGCGGCAGATCGCAGCCTCGCCTGCTTGCGCTAGACCTTTCGCCGAGCGCCAACCATGATGTCGGCCCCCTCCACCCGTACTTCATAACTTCCGACACAGTAACCCCCGCCATCTGTTCCCTGCCCATTGCGAATATCAAACGCGAGATCATGCCACGGACAGGCGACCACATATCCTTTGAGTCGTCCTTCGATGAGGGGCCCTCCCTCATGGGGACAGCTGTTGTGGATCGCGTAGAACCTTCCTTCGACATTGAACAAGGCAATCGCCCGGTTATTGACGGTTACGATCTTCGATTGTCCAGGAGGCAGTTCGTTGACCTGTGCAACTTTCTGAAACTCGTCCATTTCCTCCCTGATCCCCTCATCACGAATATTTTCAGATACCTACAAAACCGGTGCCAACACAGGCTACATGCGAAGCGAGTACTTGAGTTCGTCTTGCTTTGCTACTCCGGCTTTCTTGAGAAACCCCGACTCAGTCTGAATGACATACCGGGCCGCTTCCGGCGGCGGACCGAAAAGCGGACAGGGATCCTTTGCGCAGGGCTCCGCATGTTCCAGCATGTGCACTACATGATGACTTTCGTCCACCCACAGAATGTCGATGGGAAATCGATACTCTCTGGTCCGCACACGATGCAGGCCGTTTTCTTCGAAGATATAAAGCATCCCACCGTTCGGAGGCAACCCATCACGGAAGGCCAGCCCAAACAGCAACTTTTCCGGCGTGTCCGCCACTTCGGCCTCTATCTCGATACCGCTCGGAAATTTGACGACAATGATACTCGACTCCTTACGATCGATGAGAAAAACCGAGACGCTCATCAGGAGGACGGCGAGCAAGACCATCATGATGATCCGCTTTTTCTTCTGTTCCCGATCGCTCGACCGAATCTGACTCGACGCCATAGTGAAAACCGAGGCTCTCCCCCCGTACTGGGCCCAATGGCCCATGCACGCCAACGATCTAGGCCTTCTGACCGGATTCCGTTCTGTTGACTTGGAAAAGAATCACAGAATAAAATGGCCTCCACACTGCGCGCGCTTCACGCACTATGGTCGGGGCGGCGCAAACTTGTCAATATCGTTTGACTGTCTTTAGGAGTGAGAAGGAGGCGTGGGTCATGGCACTGTTGATTACCGACGAATGTATCTCCTGTGGGGCATGCCTGCCGGAATGTCCCAATGAAGCAATCTTCGAAACACGGAGTGACGCCGAAGGCAAAGGCAATCACGTCGGCGACGGCCAAGGGGTCGGAGACAATATTTATGTCATCACTCATGACCGTTGCACTGAGTGCGTCGGCCACTTCGACGAGCCGCAATGCGCGGCCGTCTGTCCCGTCGATAACTGCTGCATCTCGGATCCAGCCTATCCCGAAGCGACTGAGGTCCTGCTGGATAAAGCGAAAACTTTGAATCCTGATAAAGCAATTGATGCGGCAAAAGTTTGGAGCGGGGTAAGAAACTAACCATCCATCCTCCGTTGGTGATCTACGACGAAGGCCTCGGTTCCAGATGGAACCGAGGCCTTCTGTGCTTCCAGCGTCTTTTGTCCCGACCGCTCACCATCAAAAACCTTTCCCGCTTGGATCAGTTCGTAGGCCAACTGTAGAATTCGAACGGCACACAGCCTGTTCTCCTCCGCTTGCCGATGCCGCGAGTGACCCTCTCACTCCCCCCTTAGAGGGTATAACCACACGCCATCGATATATCCCGCTCAGTGGGACTCTGCTTTCCCGCGCCGCATCAGGATTGGTCTTGCCAGTGCCGACAATCTCAGCGCCATTATTGAGAATCTCGCCTCCCGCCATTTCCCGATGACACGAGTCATCTGTGAATCATCAATGGCACCCAATGAGATGGTCGTTGACCCCTGCACCGCAGTAGTCGGGAAACAAGTGCCTGCGTCGATCGAAAATGGTTACTTGCGCTTCATGGGAGACGAGAAACTTGCGGCGGCTCGGCGTATCCCGTTGGAGGATGGTGCGGACTGCCGACCGAAAGAAGCCCGGCAAAGGACCTCGACGCTTCCAGAAAAAATGAAAGGCCCCGGTGGATTTCTCCACTGGGGCCTTTTCTCTTACTCAAGAGATCGAGTCGAGCTACTTCAACATCAGCAACTTGCCACCGACATGCGCTGGATGCAGATGGCATCTGTACGTCAGCACGTTGCCTGCGGCATAGAACAAGTCGCTGGTCGGAACACCGATGTACTGCGTCTCCCCTGGTTTGAGTACCAGCTTGGTATCCAAGACAGTGGGCGCAGATTGATTTACAGCGGCCGTAAGATGAAATCCGTGTTCCGCTGCCGCGTTGTTCGTCACCTTCAACAGAACTGGTGCACCCGGGCGAGACTTAAAATCGATGACGGTCGTTGGCGGATACCAGGTCTTCATGTTCCCGATTTCGATTGCATAGAATGCGGCATCCACATCGAGTTCCTTAAACGGTTGGCCTACGACAGATCCAGTTTCCAGATCGCCGAACTCGACGCCGCCAGCTTGAAGTGCATATGCAGCCGAGGTTCCTGCGACGGCCATCCCGAGGCCAAAGAAGACCGATAACATCGTCTTGCCCATAACCTACCCCCTTAAAAAGTAGAAGATGTGATGAGGCTGGTAACTACCCTACGCCAAGCGCTGGTGGCTCCGACTCTTCCTGCTGGTTTAGGACGCGCATCTCTACACCGCTACCAACATTTGCTATACCACTAGGCAATTCTTATAGCATAGGGGTCAAAATGGACGCAACCGCGTTTAGGCTGACTCGATCAAGGCCAGCGCAACGTCTCCGTGACATAACCAACTCTTATGGCTACACAAAGACACGACGGCTGAGACTCGGTACGGTCCGTCTCGGCGCGCAGTTGTGTGGATCGGCTACCATTGCGCTGTTGCTTATCAAATGGTCGCCCCAGTGAAATGATCGACGGTGATAGCAGGCTCTTTCCCTAGCAGATAGATCCAACTGACGGAATCCCAAATCGTTCAGCTGGTTTTCATGCCCACGACCTTGGGAGGAAATCGCCTGGCGGATGTTCTGTAAGGACACGCTAGTGGGCGGTCAGGGTCTCCCGCGTCCCCGGCACACATTCCTCCCGTTTCCAGCCGGTCAGCACGTGCTCGTCGCTGAAGGTCAACGTGTACCGATAGCAATACAGGGTCGGCTTGGCCATGTCCCCCGCCTTGCCGACGAGCGCCCCCACCGACTGAGAGGCCTCCACGAGGAACGTCGGATGCCAGGGGGTCAGGTCCTTCTCACTCAGGGCGAACCGGTAGGTCCACAGACTGTCCCCGCCGAGCGCCGACGTTTTCGCCGTGTGCGGAGGGCCTAATTTCTCGCGGATCTCCTCTTGGGTCAGCCGATCCACGCCTTGCTTGAAGTACGTGTCCCGCCAGGGGCCGCCACAGGCCCCGAGAGTCCCCCCCACAAGGGCGAGCACCAGACTGACGAGGAGGCTCTGCGTGGCGCGGCGGGGGAGCCTCATGATTCGGCAGGCAGCAGGGGCACCCGTGTGCTGGAGCCCGGAGCGACTCCAGCGCGCGCTGGGCAATCTGCGGGCTCGGACGGCACGCCTCTCTGATCGTATGCGGACGGCCGCCGGGGTCTGGGAGTCCATCGTGCGGCTACGCTACACTGGACTCGCGGAGAGTGCAACTCCCGCCTGGCTCCACGCGGAACGTCCAGCCCCGCGTTCGCCAAGACCAGTGTGCTGGTTACGATAGAAACGCCAGGGTGGTTCCTTGGCTTGCCGCATTAACGCGGCAATTTCCGACGAGCGCAGGATCGTCTTCGTCGGCATGCCGCCACGGAGAATGCCGGGACCGCCTTAAGGAGGACCAAGGTCGACGATTGCGACATCGGCACCGGCGTCGCGCGCGGTACAGGCCGCGGCATAGCTGGCGGAACCTCCCCTGATTACGATGACGTCAGGCTGGACTGAGTCGGTTCCCACGGCAACGGATCATGGCATGACACGCCAGCCTCTTCAAGACAGGGCTAGCCACCGCAGTGGGATCGGCGCTAGCATGGCGTGAACGAGGAGGTGCCCGATGGTCATTCCACCAGGACGATACCGCCATTACAAAGGACAGGAATATGAAGTTCTAGGTGTAGCCCGACATTCCGAAACCGAAGAAGAGTTTGTGGTCTATCAAGCACTGTATGGTGAGCAACAGCTTTGGATCAGGCCCGTGGCGATGTTTGTCGAACCCGTTACAGTGGCGGATCGTCCCTGTTCACGGTTTCTATTGATGACGGAAGACTCCTCGCCTTCACGCGGCTGACTTCTACGCCCTTGACCACTCAGATGCGGCGCCTTCCTTCAGGCCTGGCTTAAGTATTTCCTCAAGTTTCCGATACCACCGTTGAGGAGTCGTACTATGCCCATTGTCCTGGCGGTCAACGGCATCGTGGAAACGTATCCAATCAAGCCAGCATCCACTCGGCATACCCGTGTTGAATCCGTTGAGACGCAAGGGGACAATAGCCAGCGTCCGCCGCCGTCAGATCGATCGGTCTTAGCTGCACAAACCGCTTACCAGCAACAGACAGGCCAAGACCAGCACCCTAAGCCGGCGGTACTCGCCCGTGATCTGATGACGGTGTCGGTCCTGTCTCTTCCTTCGGACAGCACGCTGATCGATGCCTGGGCTCTGATGAAACGCAGAGGCTTCCGCCACATCCCGGTGACCTCCATGCACGGCACGCTCGTCGGAATGGTGTCCGATCGCGATCTGCTCCGCCATGTGCCCGAGCTGATCACTATGGCCAATACCAGCCAGGCGGCTCAGCGAAGATTGGCAGAGATCATGACCTCTCGGGTCATCTCAGCCACACCCACAACAGATATTCGAGAAATTGCGCGGGTCCTGCTGGATGAGCAGATCCATGCGATCCCCATCCTGGACGGCGACCGCCGTTTAGTCGGCATTCTTTCTACACACGATCTGCTGCGCGGGATTGCGAACTACGGCCCCATTGAACTCTGGACCTAATTTTCCCTTCTTTCGACGACACATTCCGCTCTGCATACCAAAATAAATCGCCAACCGCATCAATGGGTCGTTCGTCTCCCCTCGAAAGGCCGCTTTCCATCGTAGGAGCGGGCTGTGTGTTGATCCCGCAATAGGGTGAACAAGGCCAGCCCTTTGGTTTGTTACCACAGACGTACCATGACGCTGATTGACGACTTCTTCAACACTCCCAGTGTGCGCGCTCGACGACGGCCATCGCTCTGAGGTCAACACGCTGGCAGCCACGTTCGGTTGCGGGTATATCCGACGCCCGGACCGCCCACGCCATGCCAAAGCCGAAAATCTGAACCATGCGCTCCGACTGATTACCGGCGATTTCGTCAAGAACGAACAGGCTCTGTTCTTCCGTACGTTGCAAGCAGGCTGCGATACGCACAACAGCGCCTTCTTTGTCGGCAGCGGGGGACTCCGTCGCCGCGAACCACTAGCGGAGCCTCCTATGGAGTTTGAAATGCATTTTGACGTTGATCGGGCCCTCATAGAAGCCGAGTCCAGTGTGAAAACGTTGCGGCTTGCCCAACACGCTGCCCCTCTTCATTCATGACATTCCACACAACCGCCTCCTCCACGAGAAATCGCCGGCCCGTCGCTGAGATTCTGACCCCGCGATAGCGATCGGAGTACCCCTGTTCTTCCACCGCCCGCAGCAGGCGGGCCCGTTCCTCTTGATTCACCGATTCAGTCGTCTGGCGCGAGGGGGTACGGGTCAGTTGCTCCCACGTCATCTCCCAGAGGTCCAGGGCGGCCTGATTGCCATAGTTCAAGATGGGGTCCGCCTCCAAGCCGTGTGAAACCACCACAAAGTTCGCCACAAATAGCCGTCGGGCCTGTTCTGACGCGCTCCCATCGCGAGCGAACAGTTCCTCGCCGGTCCAATGGCGAAAACTATCGAGAAGCCGTTGCGACCACCTGATAATCGAGGCACGAGCCCAGATGTGATCGACCATGATCTATTCCCGCTCCCATTTCAGGATATGCGGAGCTGACCGCAAGCGGCGTCCTGGTACCACGTCTCGGATGTGGTTGCAAGGTTGACGGTCAGTGCCTGCCGGAGTTGCTTTTTAATATTGGGCGAGGGAGAAGACGATATTCCACGAGGCGGCAACTGCAGAAGGCCATCTGGCGGGTTTCCGTCGTCACCGAGACAATGATCGAGTGGCAAAACGTGCAGCCAAGTGACCGCGTATCCCGCTTGATAGTCCAGCGGGGGATGGAGATGGATTCGGGATTGAGTGTCGTTTTGTCCATCACCTTTCCTATCGGCAGGACGATGGGAAAGCTAAAGCGCTCGTTCATCCGACAACCCCGTCTCTGGTATGCAACCAAACGCCTATGTATAATGTGTGTTCTTCCACTCTTGAGTGACGGTCTCACGGCGAGGAGTACGTCATGGCAGGCACAACGTTATTCGACAAAATATGGGAATCGCATGTCGTCCGCGCAGAACCAGACGGTACGACGCTCCTGTACATCGATCGCCAGCTCATCCACGAAGTGACATCTCCCCAGGCCTTTGAAGGATTGAAACTCGCCGGGCGCCGGCCGCGACGACCCGCTGCGACACTCGCGGTCCCCGACCACAACGTCCCGACGACCGACCGAAAACTGGCTATCGCCGATCCAATCAGCGCCAAGCAGATTCAAACGCTGGAGGAAAACTGCCTGGACTTCGGGATCACCCTGTTCGGCATGAACGATATCAGACAAGGAATCGTTCACGTCATCGGTCCGGAGCAAGGTTTCACTCTGCCGGGTACAACGATTGTCTGCGGAGACTCCCACACGTCGACTCATGGGGCGTTCGGTGCACTGGCGTTCGGCATTGGGACCAGCGAAGTGGAGCACGTACTGGCCACCCAATGCTTGGTTCAGAAGCGACCCAAAACAATGGAGATCCGTGTCAATGGAACCCTTTCAGACCACTGCTCGGCCAAGGATATCATTCTTGCCATTATTGGAAAGATCGGCACCGCCGGAGGAACCGGCTATGTGATCGAATACACGGGCTCGGCTATTCGCGCCCTGAGCATGGAGGGTCGCATGACCCTCTGTAATATGTCGATTGAGGGCGGTGCCCGCGCCGGCATGATCGCTCCGGACGATAAGACAATCGCCTACATCAAGGGACGGCCGCTCGCCCCCAAGGGAGATCTTTTCGAATGCGCGGCTCTGGCTTGGCAACAGCTCAAGACTGATTCGAATGCCAGGTACGACGCGACGGTAACCTTACGGGCAGAAGATATTGCGCCCCAAGTCAGTTGGGGAACCAGCCCCGGCATGGTGATCGGCGTGGATCAGAAAGTACCGGACCCCAGAACGATGTCGGATGAACCCACGAAAAATGCGACGGAGCGGGCCTTGGAATATATGGGGCTCTCTCCCAATATGAGAATCATCGATATTAAGATCGATAAAGTCTTTATCGGCTCCTGCACAAACTCCAGGATTGAAGATCTCCGCCTCGCCGCCAGCTTCGCCAAGGGTAAGAAAGTCGCAAAGACGGTACATGCCATGGTAGTCCCCGGGTCAGGACTCATTAAGCAGCAGGCCGAGGCGGAAGGCCTCGACCGCGTGTTCCGCGAGGCCGGATTCGAATGGCGGGAGGCCGGCTGCAGCATGTGCCTGGCGATGAATGCGGATGTACTCCAGTCAGGCGAGCGCTGCGCGTCCACCAGCAACCGGAACTTTGAGGGGCGCCAAGGAGCCGGCGGTCGGACTCATCTCGTGTCCCCCGCAATGGCGGTCGCTGCTGCCATCGAAGGACATTTCGTGGATATCAGGAACTGGGCATGAATGCTCAACGCTGAATGATCGGTCATCATCAACATTCACCAGCTCAACGCTAAACATTATGCAAGCCTTCACGACACTCACCGGATTGGTCGCACCATTGGATCGTGTCAACGTGGACACGGACCAAATCATCCCCAAGCAGTTTCTAAAGACAATCAAGAGGACCGGCCTCCGTGAAGGACTCTTTTTTGATTGGCGGAAGAAGAAAGACGGATCACCCGATCCTGAATTTTTCCTGAATCAATCCCGCTACCAGTCCGCTACCATCTTGTTGACCCGCGACAATTTCGGCTGCGGCTCATCCCGGGAACACGCGCCCTGGGCCTTGCTCGATCAAGGCTTCCGATGCGTGATCGCACCGAGCTTCGCCGACATTTTCTACAACAACTGTTTCCAGAACGGGATTTTGCCGGTTGTTCTGAAGGCAGAAGAAGTGCTGTCCGTCATGAACGAGGTGGTCGGCGCAGAGGGCTACCAACTTACAGTGGATCTCGGCAACCAAACGGTGACAACCCCCGGGGGAGCGACTTATCGATTCGACCTCGATCCCTTTCGGAAGGATTGCCTCTATCGCGGGCTTGATTCGATCGGGCTCACGCTCCAGCATGAGGACGCGATCACGGCCTATGAACAACGCCGACAACAGGACACACCATGGCTCTTTGCGGATGTACCCTAGTGCGCTAGGAATGAACGGCCATGAGCTGGACCGTCATCTTTGCTCCTGTGCTGTGGCTCGCGCGCCTCAGGGTGATTGGTACGCTGGGAATTTTCGTCGTTGCAGCCTATCTCACCATCGCATTCAACTGGAGTTATTCGGACGGGAATCGCGCCGGCTATATTCAAAAGTTTTCCCGGAAGGGCTGGATTTGCAAGACACATGAAGGCGAGCTGGCAATGACCACCGTCCCTGGAGTCGCGCCGGTTCTATGGGGGTTCACTGTCTGGGATGAGCGTGTGGCCGATGAGCTTTCGCGCGTGATGGGCAAGCGTATCATCCTGCATTACAAGGAATACCGCTATCTTCCCACCGCCTGCTTCGGCGAAACCGACTACTTCGTCGACCGCCTAGAGGTTCAAGAAGAATAGATTCGGAATCACTGTGCCTATAGCTTCTTCCGCGGCTTGGAACTCAATGAGCACCGAAGCGGCGCCCCCTCCCGTCAGCCCAAGCACCACGGGGTAACCCCGTTCCCATTTGAGTTCCGGCATAAACTCGAAATTCATCCCGTAAATGCGCGCGATGAAGCTGAGGGGCATGAAACTGGTCGTAATGACGGTCGCCATACGCATCACGGCATTGAGTCAATAGCTCGTGTTGTATTATAAAATACACTATTTTATCAATGGCATACGAAATTGCACTCTGATATTAATGTCATTTTTTCACCCGCAGACAGATTCCAGTAGTAATCACCTGATACTGACCTGCCCCCTGTGGTTGTACCAGCCGCAATGTGAGTCACGCACAGTGTGCGACCTCCCCGAAAACTAGACCGCGGCGAACTGGAATTTCGGCACCTGTCTCTAGTTTGGTTTCCCCTCTTCGTTCTATGCTTTGGATAGGGCGATCAAGGGGTGGCGCTGTTTGACCGACTAAGCTCTATTCAGAAGGAGATCCATGGCGACGATTCTGGTGATCAATGATCACGAACCCATCCGCAGGCTGCTCCGTACCGTGCTGGAACGGGCCGGCCATGAGGTGACGGGAGCGCCGAATGGACGCCTCGGCCCTGCGGTCTACCGAGAGAGGCCCGCCGACGTGGTCATTACTGACCTGCTCATGCCTGAGATGAATGGGCTCGACCTGATCCTGGAACTCACCCGCGCTTTCCTCCATGTGAAGATGATTGCCATGTCAGGAGCGCAAGACACCACACTGGCCTTAGACGCGGCGAAGCTCCTAGGAGTCCAGCATACCTTCCACAAACCGTTTAGCATGGACGCGTTGGTAAAGACCGCCCACTAGCAACTGGCGCACTGAACGGATACCAAGACACGCAGACGATCGAAGAAGGTGCAGGCGGGTGTGCCAGGCTCGCGCTGTTGCGGTCACGGCGTAGCAAGGCGACATAGTCCGGATCCTGCGGCGGCACTCTTGACGCGCACGTTCCGCAGTCGAGGGAGGCCGTTCGCCTCGATCAGCACATCGACAGCTCTATGTAGGTACTTTCGACCTGGCAGTTTAACCAGTTTTACCTAACTGTCAGAATCCTGTACTGTTAGTCTAACTATTCATTTCATTGCGAGAGGAACAAGGAGCTACGATGGCCAACATTCTCATCATTGACGACGACCATCAGATCCGGGCTCTCCTTCGGAAGAGCCTGGAGAAGGCGGGCTATGGCGTCATTGAGGCACGGAATGGTAAGGAAGGTCTCCGGCTCTTCCGACAAACTCCCCCCGCACTCGTGATCACGGACCTCCTCATGCCTGACCAAGATGGTCTCGAGGTCATCATGGCCGTGCGCCGTGACGCGCCAACTGTACGGATTATTGCGTTCAGCGGTGGCGCAGAGGGATTCGACTGCCTTGAGCCAGCCCAGCTGCTTGGGGCGCATCGAACGATGCGGAAGCCCATCTCGATGGCGGAGTTACTCCAGGCCGTGCAGGAGGAGTTGCAGAGAGGATCGCCACCCAGTGGACGCGGACCACAGGAAGCGGGGTGACCAATACGAGCACAACATGCGCTTGCTACGGGACTATGCTGATCGAGCTCAGCCTGGCATCCTCGGGCCTTGTCGCCGACTTCTTCTGTACTGCCCCGCTTAATTATGAACAGCTCGTGTCGCGTTTCTAAACCATTCATTCCTCAGAGAATTCGGGAGTTTTCAAGTCTCCGCTTCCCAAGGGACATCTTGGTGCACTCGCTCGTTACGCTGTTGAGAGGGGCTCTGCTGTCTTCCGCTGGGATGGTCGTAAATAATTCCGCGGGTTTCTTGCATCCGTCTGACTAGGTTACCTGTCTAAATTTTAAGGGGAGGGCACGACAGTCGTCAAGCAAGGGGCACCGTGATGGTGACGGCATTGCCCTGGGTATTGTAGGTCAGGCTGGGAAAGAAGGCGCGCGCCAGAAAGATGCCGCGCCCGTTGGCTTCTTCGGCACCGCGGGCCTCCTGCGCGCGCTGGAGCCGGCGGCGCCAGTTGAAGCCCGTGCCTTCGTCGGCGATGCGATAGGTCAGCTTCTGGGCCTCCTTCTCATAGACGACCTGAATGGTGACCTGCCGGGCTTTGAGATGCGGCCGGTTCATCCGTTGCCTGAGGAGGGCCTCGTACTGATCCTGCATCAGCGCCTGGTGTTTCTTCTGATAGAAAATTTCGAGATTGCCGTGCTCGACGGCGTTGAGCAGTAGTTCTTGCAGCGCGCCGCGCAGGTGCAGCCGCTGGAGGTCGGGCAGCGGGGCGGCGGTGGTCTGCATCAGCCAGGAGAGCACGCGCGGGATGTGGGCGGGATCGGACTCCATGGTCACCCGGTACTCCGCGCGGCGGACGCCGGGGAGGTCCGCCAGGGCTCTCGGCACCCGGATTCGCGCCCGGTGCAGCGCCTGGGCCAACGCGGCTTCGGCCACCGGCTTGTGCAGATAATCGACCGCGCCCGCCCGCAGGGCCTGCACGACGGCGCGCGCCGGGGCATCCGTTCCCATGACGATGACGGGGCACCGGGCCTGGCGAGCGGTGAGCTCGTGGGCCAGCGCCAGGCCCGCCCCATCCGGGAGAAACAGATCGGTGATCACGATGTCCGGAGCCGTGAGGGCGATAGCGGTGCGCGCCGCGAACGGATCCGAGGCGGCGATGATGGAAACCCCCCGCCCCTGCACATGGGCGACCAGGCGCGCGTGGGTCTCCGGACACGGATCGATGACCAGCACCGTGCACGGAGGATGGGGCGCGGTCATGCGGCGCGCCCTTTGTGGAGGACCTCGCGCAGCGCCGCCCACAGCCGACGGAGCTCTCTCTCCAGAGTGGCACAGACGTCCACCGCGGCCTGCAGATCGCCGGCGTTCCCCACGGCTTCGAGGCGGGTGGCCACCGCCAGGGCGGCCGGCGCGCACAACTGTAAGAGGGCGCCTTTCAACCGATGGGCCGCGCGGCTCAGGGCCACGGCATCCTGGGCCGCCAGGGCGGCCTGGGTGGCCGCCAAGTCGGTCGGGCCATGCACGAGAAACACCTCCACCATCAGCTGAACCGTCTCTCGGTCGTGCTCGACGCGGTCGAGGGCCGCCTCAAGATTGAAGATCGGGTCGTCAGGCATCGGACCGTCTCCTTCGGCGCCTGGGCCGCCCCGGCTCAGGCAGTGAGCTCGAGGCCCATCACCGCCACATCATCGGGAAAGCGGTCGTGGCCCAGCCAGCGCGTGGCTGCATCAATCGTTCGGGATATCACTTCCGTCAACGGTCGGCGGTCTAGGGCGCGAATGGTCGCTTCCAGGCGCGCCCGGCCCCACAGTTCCCCGGACGGGGCCGGCACTTCGTACAGGCCATCGCTGAGTAAAAACAGCCGGTCGCCGGGGGTCACCGGC